>Ga0315338_1002007_pt1 | contig 22204 bp, 19 predicted proteins | sample ASW8metaG_FD_204518 | JGI IMG/M metagenome (GOLD analysis project Ga0315338, IMG submission 204518) | Ammonia-oxidizing marine archaeal communities from Monterey Bay, California, United States - ASW #8 | ecosystem: Environmental > Aquatic > Marine > Coastal | place: USA: California | collected... | reverse complement strand
CGCTTATAGGCCTGTGCCACAGTTTCCCCAACCACCAGCACACCATGGTTCTTCATGAATACCACATCATGATCACCCATCAGGTCCGCCAACCGCTCACCCTCCTCCAGAGAGTCAGCAGCGCCGGCATAGTCATCGTCATAAGCGATACGATCACAGAAAAAAACAGCAGTCTGGCTTGCTGGGATCAGTCTATTGTCTTCTAACATATTCAGCGCCAATGCCCAGGTCTGGTGAGTGTGCATCACGACGCGGGCACCGGTAACCCGGTGGATGGGCGTGTGAATGCAGTGCGCTGAAAGTTCCACATATCCGGTGCCTTCAAGGGTCTCACCTGTCTCATCAAACACAATAAGATCACTCGCCCTCGCTTCTGACCAGTGCAAACCGAAGGGCAGTGTCAAATAACGATCCTCATGACCGGGCACCGTTACAGTGAAATGATTGTCTATGCCCTCTTCCAACTCATGCAGTACGGCGAGCCGAAGAGCGGCAGCCAGATCAATCCGAGCCTGTGTTACAGGGTCTGTCACTTGATTTGCCGACAGTGAATGAATACTCATCGTGTCTCTCCTGTTAATGTTTTTACAAAACTCCCGGGGCAATAAGCGTCAGGCAGTTGAGAACAGCACGATTAAAGGCATCCATTAAAATAGATTTGGCCTAACCCTATCCAATCAACCATTCGTATAGCCCGTTAGGTCAGGTTTGCCAGTAACTTTAAAGCTGCCCGCGAGCACGACGCTCCATTGGTAACAGTGCATGATAGGTAAACCGGTGTACGGGTGTCGGTACGCCCACTTGATTACCAAATCGTACAATTGCGCCGTTCCAGGCATCCAGCTCAGAGGGTCTTCCGGCCAGAATATCGCGCATCATCGATGCCGTGGTGTCGTGTGGCACACCGTGATAGAAGTCCCACATCTGCTGTTTGAGGTTATCTGGCAGGGGATATCCCAGCGCTCCGCCAACTGCAATACCCTCGTCCATAGCCTGGTCAACCAATGATCTGAGTTCAGGCTGGTCGCACACCACACCCAGGCTACTCTGCGACAGCGCTCCCAGCCCAGCCCAGGATCCGACCAGTAACAGTTTCTGCCAAAGTGCACAGCGGATGTTGTCACTGATTTCCGTCTCAATCCCGGCTCTCCGGAATACATCGGCCAACGTCTCTACCCGACTAGATATTTCGCCATTGAGCTCACCGCACTCAATGTAGGCTCCTGGGTTTAGATGCCGAATGACGCCTGGTGACTCGATTTCGCTGAATATTCGAGACAAACCCCCCAGCACGCTCTCCTCACCAAAAGTGCTTGCTAATTGGTCAGGCGCGTCAACACCATTCAAAAACGGCAACATCACGGTCGCGTCACCCAACAAGGGCCCCAGAAGCGGAATAATTTCGGCGACGTGCCAGCTCTTGACGGCAATAATCACCACATCGACTTCACCAATATCTGCAGGCTGATCAGTAACCTGTGGCTTCTCCAGGCACACATCCCCGACTGGGCTAATTACCTTCAGCCCATTTTTCTTCATGGCTTCAAGGTGGGACCCCCGGGCAATAAACGACACCTCATAGCCCGCCTCCACCAGACGTGCACCATAATAGGCGCCAAGTCCACCGGCTCCAAAGACTGCAAAACGCATTAATCTGTCCTCGTCATGTAGGCTGGTATTAAATTTTAAGCTTTTGGGCGCCTCGGACTGCAAAAAATCTATTATGCACTGGCGTGCACCAACCAACAGGTGCCGTTCATGTAAACCCCCGATTCCTGCTGGTAAGCTTCAAGACCCTGAATCATATGACCCTTAACCTTATCCAGTAACTCAGCGTCCGCATGATCCAATAAATTGCGAATCGTACCCATCGCCATGAACATGTCTGCAGCCGATTTCACTGTCTGGCCCACACACAGCTTCTCTGTGACTGCCCGCAACTGGATGTTTCGATATCCTGCTGATCCGAGAATCTGTTTGACTTTAGTTGGATCTGCCAGTGTGAACGCCCCCGGCACATCCGGATCATGTTCAGGTTGTTGATCAGAAAAAGCCGCGGCACAGCGCACTGGAAACTGATACCACTCATTTTGTTCTGGCGCCCGCCAGACAACAAGCAATATCCGACCCGTCCTTGCTAGGCCTGACCGCAGGTTCGAAAAAGCAGCTACCAGATCACCGAAAAACATTACCCCACAGCGAGAAACCATAAGGTCTTGGGGACAGGGAAAACGGTACTCAGCGGCATCGGCCTCGACGAACATGACATTTTCTATGGCGCGTTCATGAGCTGATTTAATAGCAGAATCAATCAGCTTTCCGGAGAGATCGATTCCTGTAATCCTACCCTCGGTACCCACTGAAGCTGCAAATTTAAGTGTCGTGGCACCAGTGCCGCAGCCAATATCGGCGATTTGTTCGCCGCCAGAAAGCTCAGCCGCTTCCAGCAGGAGGCCAGTCCAAGGCGCCAACAACCGGTCCAGAGCCGGTTTCTGGCTGACCCAGTAGTCTGCAGATTCTGAGTTCCAGTATTTATGCTCTTCAGCATTGATCCGTACCGTATTGTTCATGTTCGCAGCAAGTGAGTAAGGTTTCAGGCTCCGATCGCCCTGGAGAGCCTGTTTTCGGCATACTGTGCATAGCTTGATTCCACGATCAGATTCTATCCATCATCCATGGAGGCTGAATCTAGAGGTCACCACCGGTAAGAACCGACTTTACTCTGAGTTCTATCTCGTAACTGCGTTCACTCGCCGAAAGTAATTTAGTCTCAAACACAATCTGGCCAACCAGATTGGCGAACTTTTTCTGCCAACCCAGGTGGTCGGCTTCGCTGCCCGGACAATGAACAATCACATCGCCCGCTATCGTTGGGACGTGTCCATCTGCATTGATATCCGGCCGCGTCGGTTCAATTCCGTCCTGGAGTCGTCGTATTGCCTGCCTGAGCATACGACGATAACGAGCGACACCACCGTCGGTATTCCCCCGATGCTCGCCCTCATGTTTCGTTATTGTTCCTTGCGAGACCTGAGCCTCATAATCACCCGGCATCCTCTGGCCTTCTTCATAACTTCGTTCGCCACCTGTTTGGCCAACAAAATCGACTTTATTCAAACCGACATTAGCCCGACTGCCCTTTCCATCTAAATCAAGATCATCGCCAAAGTGCCGCCAGGCAATGATCTTGCAGTGCGTATCGTCTACCGGTAACGTCCATTTGGTGATCCCGACTCGTGAAAAAAATTTTTCGCGATCTGGATTCTGGTAAATGTCAGGTGGCTGTGCCGTGGCCGGCAAAAATATCTCAGCTGTACGCACCCACATGTAGTCTTTCCAACGTCTGGCATTCGTCAAAAATAGACCGATGTCATCTTTCATGGGATGCCATTCAACGATAGGTAGCGTACCCCAGGCAGGATTAAAGTGTGCTCGAGTGACTCGGGTATGCAAAAACACGCTATGAAACGGATCCATCGGATTTTCGGCAACCTGTAGCCAGTTGCACGGGTAATCAATTGCGTAAGGCACCATGTCGTGGTCAGCAATGCTCATGGTGTCGAGATGCAAGAAAGGCGGCTTCTGCTCTGGGGGTCCCAAATAGGCAAATACCAGTCCATTGTGTTCTATTACGGGATAGGCTCCATGGCAGACACGTTCAGGAATAGTGCTGTTCTCAGGCTCACCTGGCACCTCGAGGATTCGCCCGTCAATGTCAAACAGCCAACCGTGGTAGCAGCAGCGTAGGCCATGCTCTGCTGGAATTCCATATTCGAGTGATGCGCGACGATGGCTGCAGTGTTTATGCAATAAACCAAGGCGACCCGACAAATCTCTAAACAAAACCAACTCTTCACCAAGCACCTTGATTAATAGGGGCAGATCTGTGACCTGATCAACCATCGCAACCGGCCACCAGAATCGTCTCATATACTCCCCGCAGGGCGTACCTGGCCCAGTGCGGGTTAACTCCTGATCGTCAGTGAGGACTGCCGTCTGATAATACCCACTGTAACCTGTCATTTCTGATTTGCTAAAATTTGACATGATGAAATTCTTACTTTCTACAAAAAACCCTATCGAGAGAACTTTAAGTCGGTTGATCTACGTAATTGTGCGTACAAACATGGCTAGAAGACAACACTAATTTGCAACTAACTATAATTGGCATATAACTCTACTGGTTCGTTCAGTCCTTGATTCACTGATACTACATGATGGAAAACATTGTTAAGCGCCTAGGGGAATATCTGACCTTGAACTATGATCAGGCCCGAAGCATGCCCCCTGAGTTTTATACGTCTGAAGAAGTTTTCAAACTCGAACAAAAACGACTTTTCCGTAGAGAGTGGGCATGTTTAGGTCGGATCGAGCAGATCCCAAAGGCTGGCGACTACTTCGCAACAGTGTTGTTGGATGAACCACTAATCGTGGTTCGAACAAAGCCAGACAAAATCAGAGTGCTGTCAAATGTCTGTCGGCATAGAGGGACTGTGCTGGTTGAAGGCAACGGAAACACTACAAGCTTTATCTGCCCTTACCATGCCTGGAGCTACAACCTTGATGGTGAATTACGTCGTGCTCCCCTGATTGAAGATAGAACTGATTTTGATCAGAAGAATTGCCGGTTGCCAACATTTTCCAGCGAGGTCTGGGGCGGTTTTATTTACGTCAACTTAGACGGCACTGCTCAATCACTTTCACCACAGTTAGAGAGGCTGAGTACATTAATCCAGAACTATCACATGGATGACATGGTTGAACTCCATGCTGAAGAAAGCATCTGGGAGACGAACTGGAAATGCCTGACTGAGAATTTCATGGAGGGCTACCATTTATCAACGGTACACCGAAAAACACTGCATCCTATTACCCCAACTCGGTTATGCGCCCACTTCCCTGCCGGCGAAGGTTATTTCGGATACTTCTCTGCTTTTCCAGACGAACTGCCGCAACGAGGACGATATCATCCAGATCTTACAAGCAACGAACAGCAACGTTCTGTTATGTTTGCGATTCCTCCCCTTCACGTAGCCGGTGTCTCTGGTCATAAGGCAACTTATCTCTATTTGCAACCTGAGTCTGTCAATACAGTTCGAGTTAGAAGAGGCATCGCTTTTTCGGATCCAAATATTTCAGATAACGATCACAAAAATGCGGTTGCCTTATTTGAGCAAACAATGAATGAAGACAAAATTCAACTAGGTCGACTTCAACGGGGGCTACAATCCAAATATCTAGACACTGGCCCACTGGCTCCGGCAAACTATGAGGGTAATGTGTGGGATTTCTACCATTATCTAGCTCGAAAAATTCTATAATGATCTATCAACCATCCACTTCGACCACTTTCTAAGTCCCCACGCTATGAACGAATCAACTACTCAACCAATAATTGAACTGAATAACGTCGATAAATTCTTTGGTGACTTTCAAGCACTCAAGAATATTAATTTAAACGTCGACGTGGGTGAAAAAGTTGTCGTGTGTGGCCCATCCGGCTCCGGAAAATCGACCATGATCCGTTGCATCAACCACATTGAATCGCATGATGCCGGCACCATCACTGTGGATGGGATCGAACTCACGGAAGACATGAATAATGTGTTAACGATACGCCGTGAAGTTGGGATGGTTTTTCAGCAATTTAACCTTTTCCCACATTTAACCGTGCTTGAAAATTTGACGCTTGCACCAATGAAGGCCCGGCGCTTATCCAGCAAAGAAGCAAACGACATCGCACTGCAATATTTGGAACGAGTTCAGATTCCAGAGCAGGCCAACAAATATCCAAGCCAACTGTCGGGCGGCCAGCAGCAGCGTGTCGCAATCGCACGAAGTTTATGTATGCGGCCCAAAATTATGCTGTTTGATGAACCAACTTCCGCTCTCGACCCAGAAATGATCAAGGAAGTTCTTGATGTGATGGTAGAGCTGGCAAACGAAGGCATGACTATGGTGGTGGTAACCCACGAAATGGGCTTTGCCAAAACTGTGGCCGACACTATGGTGTTTATGGACTATGGCGAAATAGTTGAGGTTGCACCACCCAGTGACTTCTTCACCACACCAAAAAGCGACAGAACCTCTTTATTTCTGAGTCAAATTCTCTCGCATTAGATCTCGCAGGAATCATTGGCATAACAGCTGATCGTGCCCAGCCATCGAGCAGATCTGAGAGTCTTTTGCTGGGAGGGGTACGACAGTGCTTCAGTATTAGATCCATTTCGATCCAGGCATGACGTCAAGGTTGAAACCAAATCACTGATTTCAGATTCACTCGCCGCACAGCAGGTTTCATCTCCATCGCCCGAAATACAATTCGATGTACTCAATATCAACAATGCGTGGGTACAGAAACATCTGTACCTAAATGGCTTTGTTCGTCCACTCGATGAACATAGATTTGAACGCGAAGAGGAGAGAATAATTCCGACACTGGCTCATCTTGATCGGTGGAGTTGGTCCGCAAACGGCCAAGATAAAATCGGTGTCTGCCAAAGATTTGGCTCATTCAACCTAGTTGTTAATTCTAACAAGATCTCACATGACCTCGCCGTAGATGAGGGGTTTCAACTTGCTGACGATCCAAATCTATACCAGCGCTATGGCATATTACTGTACGATGATTTCAATCTATTCCATATCTGCATCGCTGCTGGACTTAACCCATTCAACCTACTCAGGCAGGATGAAGAAGATCAATTTGAGCAAACTGCCCGCCGGTGGTTCCGAAACGCCGCGATAGCGACACACGACCACCACGCGCTCAATCGTGCGCTCATTGACAACAGAATTGATTTTTACCTCAGTGGCGGAACTTACACCGCTTCACCTGCCCGTCTCGATGGAAATAATCAGGTGATCGCAATTACCCCTGCTAGTGGCCCAATTAACGGACAGGGGGGTATCCTATTCACCGAAGTCACCTGTGTGCTTGACCATACACACACATCGCCTTGGGCTGATCTGTTTCTAGACTACATCCTCGAATCAGATACATGTGTGAAGATTGCGTTTGCGGATGGAACCTGTAACCCAGTCCTACAAATGGGTGACAAAAAAGTCATGTCAGCCTTTTCTAGTTTGCAGCTGCAGGCAATTCAATGGGATACACTGGAAGAAGATATAAGCCGATGTGTTGATTACGATCTAGTACCTAATTCGGTCAGTTTGTTGAAGCGACTACACAAAGCAAGACAAGAGCCAGCACCGAATTAACAACAAATCAGGCATCTTTCGATGCCTGGCTCGTCTAAACATTTTTGAATTACCCTACCGCACCAACTAATTCGCGACAACATCTGCCATCTCCAGATAATGCTCAGAATTCTTAAGACCATTTAGAAATCTCTCCGGAATTCCGCTAAGACCAACTAACGCGCCCGATAAACCACCCACTAATGCGGCACGTGCCATGTTATTACCCCCCGCATTAATAGCGGTCAGTACAGCCATCTCAAAATCTTCGGGGTAACGATGAATCAAGAAATAAGCCGCTGGAAGCATAAATCCCAACGTACAGTTCATTCCAAAAAGTCGACAGACCACGACTGGGTCGAGACTGAGATCATGGTTTGCACCCATCTGCGCAGCTTCGTTTCCGATCTGGAACCTAATATCAGGAGAAACAGTACGATCGCAAATATATTTGTCATCGCCGAGTTGTGACATGTGGGTGCGAATATCCGAAAGTGGTACCCCCTGTATCAGCGCTTCCACTGCGAGAGCATAGGTGAATGACTGCCCTGCGACGTAGGAGTTATTGTGCGTCAACCAGATATTCTCGTACGCCTCAGCAACAAGCTGATGTCGATTGTCAATGGTTCTCGCCACCAGGCTAATCGCGCGAATTGCAGCTTCGCCAGTGTCTGTATCACTCCCAGCTTCATCCCATGAAATTCCCGCCGCTCTGTTTTTCCATAGGTCCCGAATCGCTCGATCTGTAAATCGTCCTGACATTGAAGTCCCATCTATTTGTTTGAGAAGCTGATTCACGCGGTCAGTAAAGTCATTTTTTTTATATCCACCCCCATTTTCATAAAGCGACTCAAGCAACATGACAGAGAATTCGCCTGTCTGCGACAGATCTCCTGATCTCAGACCTAGGTCGTGACGAAGTTTCGAGACTTTTCCCCAAGTATCCTGTCGACTTGGACTCGGATCTTGGAAGTCTGATATCCAAGCACCACAATCTCGTTCTTGCTCTTCAATGTTGTAATACCAATGACACCCCATTCCGATCGAATCTCCAATTAGGCTACCAATAATTGCGCCCATCGCACGATCTTTTCGTTGATCAATCATACTTGCTCACTCTTTTACCAGTTCATTATGATGTAATAATTATTAACCTTATAGCACTGAGAACACCTAGGTTATGCATTAAACCTATGAATTTTCTCAGTCTAAACGCAATCGCACTACTTGTAATTCTTCACCGCGGCCAGTAAATTTGGCGTTGATCCAGTCTAGTTCGGATCAATTAGTAAATTCGTCCTGTTTTCTTGATAATTAATCAAAAAGTTAAATATCAATGACGGGTACGTACTAAGTCACTAGTTAAGTTACAAAGAGGAGGAAATTTTGAAACTACTTAAAATGCTAGTTGGTGCGTTGATGTCAGTTGGAATGATTGTTGGTGCGGCAAATGTTGCTTCGGCCGACAGCGCGCGCCAATCATTGTCTTCAGACAGCGTACTGGAACAAATCAAAAAACGCGGGACACTGCGTATTGGTCTTTCAACATTTGTACCTTGGGCAATGCGAGACAAAAAGGGCGACCTGATCGGATTTGAAATTGACGTCGGCAAGAGAGTCGCCGCCGATATGGGTGTCGAAGTCGAACACATACCCACCGCCTGGGATGGAATCATACCCGCCCTGCTTGCTGGAAAATTCGATGTCATCATCAGTGGAATGTCCATCACAATGAAACGTAATTTGACGGTTAACTTCACGCATCCATACGCAAACACTGGTTACATCCTTGTAGCCAGCACAGCGATGGCACAAAAGAAAGGCCTGAAAACACTGGAAGACTACAACTCTTCTGACATCACTATTGCAACGAGACGTGCTTCAACAGGTGCTATCGCCGCCCAAAAAAACTTCCCCAAAGCGAAGTTAATATATTTTGACGATGGTACGATGGGCATCCAGGAGGCCGCAAATGGAAAAGTCGACGCAACGACTTCGACTCCACCAAAAGCTGCCTACGATATCGAAAAACGTCCTGGAAAACTCTTTGTGGTTGACAAAGCACTAATGTCTCCCACGCGAGAAGCTTTTGCTGTTAGAAAAGGTGACCCAGACGTCCTTAACTGGTTCAACAACTGGATTGATAATGTCAAGGCCAGCGGTTGGCTGCAGGAGCGGCACGCTTACTGGTTCACGACCCGAGAGTGGGCTGACCAATTACCAGACTAATTATAGGACCATTTCTAAGTAAGTTTTAAAGGCCGGTCAATCTCGATTGACCGGCCTTTTCTTATCCAGCCACATAAAAAATTAAATCACATCATCGATACGATTCGGAACGTTTTTCGAGTCTTCCAAAAACCTTAGCTAGTCCATAACAAATCACAAAGTAGAGTACACCCACAAAAATCCACACCTCGAATAATCGTCCCGACGAGTTTGCAACCTCCATCGCAATAAAAGTCAGTTCTTGAATTGAGATCAATGAGACTAATGATGAATCTTTAATCAGGATTATGAACTGACCAGCCAGAGGAGGTATAACACGAGCCAAGGCCTGGGGAAGTACGATGTAGCGCATGATCTGCCATTTAGAGAGCCCCACGCTTTCTCCTGCTTCGTATTGCGCCTTGGGAATAGACTGAATACCAGCGCGGACAATCTCAGTGACATAGGCTCCAGCAAAAAGAGAAAGACAGATCACACCCGCAATAAAATTGGTGAGCAATTTCGGATCTGTAGCAAGCCAGCTAATAATTTGTAGAGTATTTGGCGATGCATTTTTCACAAATTCTTCGATACCAAACAAGGGCATCAACATTCCCGCGATAAAGAAAAAGAACACAAAAATGAAGACCAACGGCGGTATGTTTCGTATCAGTTCAACATACGTCCGGCTTATCATTCTGGGAAACACACGCTTACTGGTCCTAAGAATCCCCATAAGGCCACCGATCAATGCAGAGAATACGATACTCCAGAGTGCCAGTTTTATAGTTGTATACAGGCCCAGCAACAGAAGATTAGCAACCCACCCACCAGTCTCATCATCTTTTCGAAATAAATACATTGGGACTATAGTCCAATCCCAGTTATAGGCCAGCACTCGGTTGACCCGGTAGTAGAGGTAGACCGAAAATGCTAGAACAACCGCAAAAATTACCAAATCCAGTAAGTTAAATCGAAGTTTGTTTGTTCTATTCATGACTAAATGTTTGGCCGAAGTTTCTAACTAAATTGTCGTTTTCAAACGTTAATTCGGTTGTCGCAGCCGACGCTCTAGGTACCCCACGAAAATCGAGAGGCTAATGGTTAAGACCAGATAAATTCCAGCGACTGTTAGCCAAACCTCAAAAGCCATATAAGTATCTGCAATGATATTCCGCCCTTCCGTAGTTAATTCAAAGACAGCTATGACACTGACTATTGCAGAGTGCTTAATCAAGTTAATTAACACGCCGGTCATCGGGGGCAACATAAGCGGAATCGCTTGCGGTAATACCACATACCGGTAGGACGCAAACCGAGATAATCCAACGCTGGAACCTGCCTCCCATTGTCCTCGAGGTACCGAATTGATACCCGCACGAATAATCTCAGAAGCGAAGGAACCCTCGAATAAACCTAAGCACAACACGCCCGTCCAGAATCGATCAATGCCTAATACTGGTGCGATAACAAAATAGAACACGTAGATCTGTACCAACATCGGAGTATTGCGAATAGTCTCCAAATAGACTCGGGCGAGAACCTGGCCTGACAGAGAATTCGACATTCGAAGTAAGGCCGTAAGCAGACCAAGTGCCAATGTCAAAAGCATTGAATACAGTGAGATTTCTATAGTTACTACCAGCCCTGTTGCAAGAGGTCCCCAAATTAATTCCTCATCAATGACTCGATAGAAGTATCTCGGGATTTGATACCACTGCCAGTTGTACCCCATACCTGCAGCGCCTTCGACGGTCAGCCATATCAGCCCCCCCATTACCAACGCATACTGAAGGGTGCCAGATGCGGGTGACTGCCAGAGTCGGTTCACAGACTTTAAAGCACTCGACATCTAGGTTTTCCCCCTATCCAAGGCGCTGTAAGTTTCATATCTGAGCGATGCCCCAATCTAAAAGACTAGTATGGGATTATTGGTTCTGAGAACAGAATATTATGAGCACGTCCTGGGGTTATAGATCAACCCCCGAAGTGACCCGAATCGCTATAGACTACATGGCATCATAGAGAATCATCGATTACAGTCTATAGAAATTCTTAGTTTGGTGGTACCGGCTACGAGCTAGAGAGTTTTTAACATAATCAAAAAAGGTGAAAATATGTCTGTCAATATTGATAATTTATTAACCAAAGATGTTCTCAACGGGCTACGAAACCCCGTTCTCGACGACGCGCGTGGCTTGCCCGCCGCAATCTACACAAGTGAAGAATTTTTTGCAGCTGAGCAAGAATCCCTGTTCCCTTCTACTTGGATGGGTATCGCTTTCGATTCTCAGGTGCCTGAAGCCGGTGATGCTGTCCCACTAACCGTATTAGGATTACCGATGCTCCTGAGCCGAGATCGTTTAGGCCAGGTCCATGTACTTCATAACGTATGTCGCCATCGAGCCACAATAGTTATAGAAAAGCCTTGTAGTGGTCAGCAAAACTTCAAGTGCCCTTATCATGGGTGGACTTACGATCTTGATGGCAGCCTGATTGCAACACCGTTTTGGGATGGCACCCCTAAGTCTGAACGAAAGCCGGTTAAGGCCTGTGACAACGGCCTAGTGAAGGTGCGTTCGGGTGTATGGAATCACATCGTGTTCGTAAATTTGGATGGCAAGGCGCCAGAATTAAAGGACTACCTTGGCCCAATGGATCAGGAATTGGAACACTACGATTTTGACTGCCTAGAGATGGAGCATACTGCAAATTGGGATTTCCACGCGAATTGGAAACTCGTGATGGAAAACTGGGAGGTGTACCACCATGTCTGGGTACACGAAGGAATATTTGACCGAATGTCAGACGAAGTTGACCTGGATACCGGCAAGCCCTATACAGCAATGACTGCGAAGTCCAATACTATGATGCTAACGGCTACCAGTAATCGACCAAAGCGGGCAGATGCCGGACTAAGCAATGAACTGCCCCCATTACCCACAAAATGGGACCCAGGAAGGCCAACCAGTACCGCAAATGCGATTCTTCCAAATGTAACCGCAACTGTCGGACAAACAGCATTTGCGCCAGCAATCTATACACCAGTAGGTCCTGGGCAAACACATGTAAATATGGCCTGGTTCTTTGCCCCTGGCGTAGCGGGCAACCCTGATCATCTTGAAGGTAGAGAAGCGGTGCTTGACCGTTGGCTCGGTAAGAACCGTACACTTAACGAGCGAACAGGAATCCGCTCGCAAGATCATCGATGCATGGAACTACAGCAGCAAGCACGTTCATCTCCCATTGCTGACGATGTCAAGTTTTCAACAACCTGGGAGCAAAACGTACGCTACTTTCAGGATTGGGTTGTCCGCCAGATGGGTCGGTGAGATGAGATCTCTGTAAGAATAGTCAACTCCTTTAACCGCTCCTGGGATAATTCAGAGCTAATTGGCGCACGCTGTCATGAATCCTGAGCAGACCGAACGGTACAGTAGGCAGATCAAGCTTCCACAACTAGGAGAAACCGGGCAACAACGGTTGCTGGACGCTCGGGTTCTGATAATTGGCATGGGTGGTCTGGGCTCTCCGGTTTCTATGTATCTGACGGCAGCCGGTGTCGGTCACCTCGTCATCAGTGACTATGACCGGGTCGATGAGTCGAATCTGCAGCGACAGATCGTCCATACCCAGGCATCGGTCAATGAACTCAAAGCGACTTCGGCTCGTGACACACTGTTGCGCCTCAATCCTACCGTCTCGATCGATGCGCTGAATTATGAACTCGCTGATGAAGAGCTACATGAACAGGTCAGGCAAGCCGACGTAGTGGTCGACTGTACCGACAACTTCCCATCCCGATTTGAACTCAATCGAGTTAGCCTGGCGACTGGAAGGCCTGTCGTCTCAGGCGCAGCAATTCGGTGGGAAGGTCAGGTATCAACCTTTATCCCTAAGAATCCAGACAGTCCCTGCTATCAGTGCCTCTATCCCGACACCGGCATTGAAGCTGTCACCTGTGCCATGGAAGGTGTCATCGCACCAATTGTTGGCGTGGTGGGTGCAACCCAAGCACTTGAGACCCTTAACGTACTGCTCGAAACCGGTAGCGGCCTGTGTGGACGATTGCTGGTTCTGGACGGAATTGCCATGGAATGGCAGACCATTACACTATCTAGAAATCACAACTGTCCCGCCTGTCAGGATCGGCCTGCTTACTTAGATTGAGTTTAGCCCTATTTTCCTCGCCTTAATTCGCTCTTATCGTGAGCCTATACACTAGCGCACATCAGATTTAATTTCTACTTTGATTACATCTTGTCTGGTTTATTGGTGCGGCAAGGTGGTAAGTTCTGGAAGAAGTATGGAGGCAGGCGTGGAGAAACATACAAGCATTGGCGTTGCGTACCATCCAAGGAGTAACTAAGTTGCAGATGGTACTAGGAGAAAATCATGAGGAAAAGTGAAATCATCCTACTAGTAATTCTCGCGTTACTGATTGGAATTTACATCGGATCGGTAGACTATTTAAGCAAAATCATAATTAGTAATATCGGGTAACTAGGGTGCCACAGGCGTATCAGCTAGTTAACCCTTTAACTCCATAAAGCCGCTAACTGACAGGGGTTCCTGCTCTAAATGTATTAACTTTTAGCGGTAGAGATGATGTCCTATCCTCGCACCCAGTACCATCCCTTATTTCAAGCTGTAAGCCTCGTTTAAAGCCCTGTAAACACAATTTGAGCGATTCTTATGTCATTGTGCTGGATGCTTCGCAAGCCAGTTACCGAAGATATGTAGGCCTTGGTCACAGGTATATTTTGTGGGAAATCGGTGTACTCATATTGACTGTAATCATGCCTTACTCCTCATGTTCAAAATGATGTCTTATCCACTCCCACTCCCACGCCTACGCTCCCATAGCATCTTGCACAACCACCAGCCCAACCACCATAAAGGAAACATCAGTAAGCACCATATAGCTGCCACCAGAAAACCGATCTCATACACTTCAGTAACTATCATGCTCAGTACGAAGTAACATTAGACGGGTGCAACCCTTTCTGTCTTGATACTCCAGCGATCAGTCACTTTTGCTGGCTCGTTACTCATAACTACCGCGCCTTTCTAAAATCCACCATCTGTCCATTCATAAGCCTTGTGGAAAACGGACCCAGAGCGAGGTAGCTACTAGTACATAGATCAATCCGAATCCTGCAACTAAGTAAAGCAGGTCTGTAATTACAACGATCACTATTACCTTACCCCAAGATGCATTCTTCTTAGTGCGATATCGCCTGACTAGGAAGTAGAGAATCAGAAACTCAAGGAACCAAGCAATGATTATTACAGGGCTGGACCAGTCAGGTGGATTTGCATAACCAAACTCCAAAACCCTGAGTTTTTCCCAGAGTAAAGTTCTAAATATGAAACTGAGTAGATAGATAATCATCTCTGACGCCCTTTGGTTGTCAGGCCAGTCATTCAGAACCGATGGTACGGGATCAGTTCAGACTGCCTGACCGTTGCTGAGTACACAGCCTAGATACTGTCTGGTGGTGCAAGCTTTAACCTTAACCCAATTTCCCCACCAAATCCTCTGCTCTTAGGTGCGTATAGCGCATCAGCATCTTGGTATCTTTGTGCCCAGTAATCGTAGCCACTTCCATGAGGTTGAGACCTTTTTCAAAGAGTCTTGATGTCGCCTCATGGCCTAGATCGTGCCAGCGGAAGTCAACCATTCCAATCTCTTCTCTTAGTTTCTGGAAATCTTTGAATAATCGGCTTCCAGTAATTTGAAATATTGGTTGCTCTTCCATTGGAATTACCTTCTCTGAGGCTCTCAGTTACTCCTTGAGTGCCTTTAAGGCACTGGACGACTGTGGGATAGTGCGGGGCTTACCTGTCTTAGTCAGGCCAATCTCTAGCGTCTGTTTGGAAAAGTTGATGTTGCTTCTCTTGATCCGTAAGAGTTCACTACGCCTTACAGCAGTTTCTACGGCAACAGTAATCATCCGTACCATAAATGGTGTGGCATGGCTGCGTAGACTAGTTTCTTCTCCGCCCTCAAATCTTCTGTCGCGGGGCTGACCTGTCTGCTTCCATCTCATTTGCGACACAGGATTCATATTCAAAGGAATATTCCATTCAATAATGGCTGTGTTGATCGCTGACGAGAAGATAGACAAATCCCGCTTTACTGTCTGAGGCTGTACCAGCTTAAGCCTGTCGTCACGGAATCTTACAAGGTGTGCAGGGGTAAGGTCGCACAGTGGTATCGCACCAAAGTAATCCTTGAGTAGCTTGATTCGGTACTGCTCTGATACATCTGCGCCTTTATGACTAGCCAGACAAACTAATTTGTATTTGTCCAACATCTCCCCAACTCTAATGCTGATCTTTGGAGAATACCCCCCCTTCTCAATCTCAATCTCAGTGGATTTAATCCAGCGCTTGGCTACTTCACGACTGGTAAAGGTTTTGGTTACTGGTGCATAACCTTTGCGTCTGACATTGGCCTGATATCGACCATCACGAACTCTGATGCTTCCCATTTTCTTCTCCCCAGTATGTACGCAATTGAGACAAGAACGAAAAAACGCTGGGAATTAAGGGATATCTGACTTACGGAATTGCCATGGAATGGCAGACCATTACACTATCTAGAAGTCACAACTGTCCCGCCCGTCAGGATCGGCACGCTTACTTAGATTGATCTGATACTCGGTTGCCCATATCTAACTTCGTGAATAGCGAATAATTCCGCCATAAGTTATGACCCTTATTTGTTGTGGAGTATCTAAGATTTCGAGTAAGAGACCTTAAATGGATAACCATTCACTGCCAAATATCTTACAAATGGAATCGCGAGACTGCGCTCGACATAGAAATCGAATAATGGGGGCTGGGAGATTTGATGCATAACGATACGAAAAGAACCAAGGCGGCATGTAGCTACACTGTTAATGGAGAAACTGGGGCCGTCGACGTCAAGGAAGCAACAGGTCTTGATTAAGTCGATCGCTGCTGTTCCAGATATGGAAAAACATTCGTAGGCTGAGGATACATCAACCATAACAATACTACCTTCTCCCGAATTTTTATGATCATCTAAACCTTTTAGGACAGACGAAGCATTGGTATTGGTAATTAAATATTCATTTCCTCCCCACGATATAGCGGTCCAGGAATTGTTTGAGACAGCTCGACCTCTTTCTGGGAGCACACCAAAAATATTCTGAATAGCATTCTCGATTTTAGAATCCCAATGGATGCCTTTCGTCAATAGTTTAGAGAGAAACGGCTTATGGGCAATTTGAACGTTCGATTCGTTCTCTGCTACCAAGTCGCTGATCAAAATATTCTCAACGCCATGTCGCATTTCCACAATCTCATGCATTTTGGCGTTTGCCATTAGGGTCAAAGAATTGAGATGAGACTACTTGGACTCCAACGCTATGACCTGCGATGGGTGATGAGGCTACAAGTTCCTCACCAGTCCGATTCCGGCCATTTTCAAGTAGGGCCAGTGCGATATCGTGGCCTAAGGTTGGACTGTAGGTAAGGGAAGTTATCCAACCTTGTGAACCGACTAGATTTGTTGGTTGGCTAGGTGATACTAAATGAGCACTATAAGGTAGACGCTCTTCAGTTTTGATGGGAACAATGCCTACTAGCTGACGGCGGCTCACGTCTGACATTATAGGCAGTCGTAGAGCCTCTTTCCCGATAAACCATTTCTTAGTACTAACCATGCGGCCTAGTCCAACATCGTATGGGTTAGTACGTCCATCGGCTTCCCGTCCAACAACAAAGTGGCCTTTTTCTATTCGTAATACACCCATAGACTCAACTCCATTGGGTGCTAATTGTTCTGGTCTTCCAGCCTCCATCAACGAGATCCACAAGGATTTTCCATAGTCAGTTGGAACATTAATTTCGTAGGAAATTTCACCGGAAAAACTAATTCGAAATATACGAGCAGGAATTCCCGCTACTTTGCCTGAGCGGACGCCCATAAATGGGAATTCACTATTAGATACATCTAAACCCTCAACGAGACGATTTAGGACTTTACGAGCATTCGGTCCAACTAGTGCCGCTGCAAACCACTGATCAGTAACTGGAACAATAGCAACCCTTAGCGAATTCCACCGGGTTTCAAGCAGTTGGGTCATCCATTCGAAGACACTATTTGTATTACCCGTTGAAGTGTTCATCAGGAAATGATGTTCGCCGAGCCGGCTTGTAACACCATCATCGTAGACCATACCATCTTCACGTAGCATGACACCGTACCGACTTTTACCAATTTGCAGGCTAGAAAAGTTGTTCATGTACAATTTTTCTAGGAAAGCGATACTATCTGGTCCCCAGATTTCAAATTTACCCAGTGTTGCAACATCACCTAGTCCAACATTATTTCGGACCATCGTGACCTCTCGATTTACCGCATCAACGTCGCTTTCTCCCGAGCGTCGGTAGAATTGTGGTCGTAGCCATGCGCCCGCGTTTACCCATACAGCTCCAGCTTCCTCATGAAGTTGGTGAGCGGCAGTGCGTCGCATGGGATGAGTGAGGTGTTCATCTAGAACGCCGGCAATAGCTGACATCGAAGTTGGTACTATTGGGGGACGGAATCGGGTCGTCCCCACTTGCTGGACGGCCTCACCCCGGGCATTCGCAATAAACTCGATTCCATTTACATTGCCTAGTTTCCCTTGATCGGTGCCCATTCCAAGTGTGGTGTACCGCTTAACATGTTCAATTGAACGGTAACCTTCTCGTACAGCAAGGCTCATATCCGCAGCTGTGACATCATTTTGGAAGTCGACAAAAGCCTTGTTTGATTGAGAGTCCTGAATTAATGGAGTTATTGGATCGAAAGTCGCCAGAAGGTCGTCTCCAATTACTGTTGGTGACCAGGTTTGATCTGGCCGATAATCCTGATTAGAAACTGCTAGCTGCCCAGCTTTGTAACCATTAACTAGAGAATCATAGAGTGTCTGATCTTCATTACATAATCCGACTGCTGTAAAATTATTTTCAGATAAGCTTGGTAAAAATGTACCACGACCCTCGTTCCAAACTGCTTTTCCACCAGTATGCGCATATAAACTGATTGTAGGAGAAAATCCACCACTTATCGCTAGCAGATCACAGTCCAACCATTCTCGACGCCGACCCTCAATTAAACCTACGAGAGTGCCACTTATATTTTTTCGACCTCGTGTGTTGAATACTTTCGACTGCCAGCGTATTGGAATTCCTTTTAGTAAGTTTGCCCGCTCCCAAGGTCCAAAGCTTTCAGGCCGGCTGTCGATGATGCTGACTACTTCAGCCTGAGTATTTGAAATGGCACTGGCAGTACGGTGTCCAATTGAATTGTTCGTAAAAATGATAATTCGCTTTCCAGCGAGTACACCATATCTGTTTAAGTACCCCGAAACTGCGGTTGCTAGCATGACTCCAGGCCGATCATTGTTGGGAAATATAAGAGGCCGTTCTAGCGCACCAGTAGCCATGATTGTGCTTTTCGATCGAACCTTCCAGAACCGAAAGCGAGGCGTTCGGTCGCCGGTAAGATTGGGTGCATCACGTAGCGTTTCGATCATAGTCACGAAACCGTCTTCATATCGTCCTATGACTGTGGTGTTAGGGGCTACGGTGACATTGGGTAGCGAGGCAAGCTCATTTATCGTTTGTTTGGCCCATTCGTAGGCTTGAATACCGTCAATCGTGTGATTTTCGTCGAGCAAGCCAAGTCCAAACCATGGATTTTCATCCGCCAGAATAACTCTAGCCCCAGCCCGTCCAGCTGCTAGAGCGCTTGCAAGCCCAGCAGCCCCGCCGCCGGCAACTAACAAATCGCAATGTACGTGTATTTTCGTCGAAAAATCGCTATCTGGTTGCTCAGGGACTTTACCTAATCCGGCCATTCTTCGAATTACACGTTCATAAAAATGCCAGGCTCTTGATGGGCTCATAAATGTTTTGTAGTAGAACCCGGCTGGTAGCAGTGGGCCGAAATAACCAATTAATGCTCCGACATCATTTTCTAAGGACGGCCAATGGTTTTGTGATTTAACGGTTAAACCCGCATAGACACGAACCATTGTTGCCCGATTGTTTGGTTCACTGCCAGTTGGCCGCTCGATGGTAACGAGAGCATTTGGTTCTTCTGAACCTATGCTGACTATCCCGCGAGGTCGATGAAATTTGAAACTTCGACCGATCAGTCGAATCTCATTTGCAAGAAGTGCCGCGCTTAGACTTTCCCCTTCAATGCCCTGTAAAGGCTGATTGTCGAATACAAAATTAACTCTTGGATGACTGGAGGTAAGTCCATAGCCTGGTACTCGCATTGAATCACCGATAGGCGTCATTTCTAACTTACTGGTTGATTGCTGTGGCTAGTGATACTGATTTAATTTTATGGGTAACTGTGTGTCTCACAACAATCATCCAACGGCGGCAGCCGTACCGATGGACCCAATATTCCTTGTGCCAACCCTTTGGGTTGTCCCGGAGAAATATATGGTCCGCAGCGGCTTCAATGTTGCCTTCTTCTTTTGGAGTGACAAGAGTTGCGTCCCCCCCGAATGTAAATTCGTCTTCAGAGCGAGGGCCACAAAATGGACAAGGAATCAGTAGCATTTGTCTATTGCTTGTGGGGTTGATTCCCAGCACCAGATTCGCTCAATAACCGACCGGTACGAAATCGATCTAGGCTAAATGGTTCAGTCAACGGATGTGGTTGATCGTTAAGTATGGTTTGAGCAAAACACCAGCCGGCTCCAGGTATGGCCTTGAATCCGCCAATACACCAACCCCCATTAATATATAGATGCTTTATTGGAGTCTGACCGATTATGGGAGCTCCATCCATGGTCATATCCATGATACCAGCCCATGTTCTCATCAACCTCAGGCCTCGCAGACGAGGAAACATGCTTATCGCACCTGAGACAATCTCCTCAATTTTCGGCCAGGTACCTCGCTGAGAATAAGAATTGTAGCCATCGATTCCCCCACCAATAAGAATCTCTCCTTTGTCAGTTTGGCTGATATAGCAGTGTAGAGCTGGAGAGACTACGAGAGTATGGAGAAAGGGTTTTACTGGTTCGGTTACCATAGCTTGTAGTAGATGAGTCTCCATAGGTAGTTTTAGTCCTACCATCCGGGCAATTTCACCCGTATGGCCAGCGACACAAATTCCAATCTTCTCGCACGCAACGTTGCCTTTCGAAGTCTGTATGCTAGTAACACAATTCTTGCTGATATCAATGTTTGTCACCTCACAGTTTTCGATGATGTCCACGCCTAGTCGACTAGCAGCACGCGCAAATCCCCATGCCACAGCATCATGACGTGCAACTCCAGCACGTCGCTGAATCACTGCACCAGAAATCGGAAATCGGGCTGCTGGTGAGTAATTCAGGTCAGGTAACATGATTTTGAGTTGGTCAAGAGTAAGCGTATCGCCATCTATATCGTTCAACCGAAGGGCGTTGTAACGGGTGGCTAGTCTTTCGCTATCACTGGAACTATGACAAAGAGAGACCATGCCACGTTGGGAGAACATCAAGTTAAAATTTAGCTCTTGAGTTAGGTTTTCCCACAGCTTCAAAGAGTGGTCATAAAACTTAGCATTCTCTGTTAGAAAATAATTGGATCTGATGCCAGTAGTATTTCTTCCTGTATTACCACCGCCTATCCACCCTTTTTCTAATACGGCCACACGTATATTGTTATTAAATTTAGCAAGGTAGTAAGCAGTCGCTAAACCATGACCACCACCACCAATAATTACGACGTCATATTGTTTTTGTAATGGTGGCTTTTTCCATGCTTCAGTCCAACCTTTGTGGCTGTTTAGTGCATGGCGTGCAATAGAGAACAATGAATAGCGCATGTTAGAGAATCCTGAGCTTCAACACATTTAGAGCCTGTAATCCAATCCCCATCACGAAGACATCTTGTTCTTTGATTGATTATAAAGTCTTATTGCGTATCCTTTATCAATCCAAATTAAATTGCCCATCCCGCTATTACAAACGCGAAGCTCTTTGGACTCAGAATTATCTAGGGTAGCCGTTGTACACTAATGTAGAAAATCATCGTGAAGTCCGTTTGCGAGTGAGTACTTACGAACCACGGAGTGGGGAGTTCGAATCTCGCTGGATGCGCCAATAAAACAGCAATTTACGACCGACCATCGAAGACTAACCGCTCCACAAAGTCGCATTTACCCTACAAATGATTGAAAAATTTGGCGACTACTGCCGTATTAAGGCAAAACACTCCTCACCAACTATCCTAAACCCCTATAAATAACAGGCTCCTAGATACCAAGAGAGGCAATAGCGATGCGATTCGGGATCAAGACAGTACCTGAGCATACAAGTTGGGGCGATATGTTAGATGTCTGGCGGGCGGCCGATGAGATTGAACTCTTTGAAACAGCTTGGAACTTTGACCATTTCTACCCGATTATTGGCGATGGAGATGGCCCCTGTTTAGAAGCCTGGGTCACACTGTCAGCTTTGGCCCAAGCGACTTCCCGTATTCGGATTGGCTGTATGGTGAACGGAGTTCCCTATCGTCACCCGGCTTTGGTCGCCAATATGGCTTCATCTCTGGACATTGTTTCTGGCGGCCGCTTGGAATTAGGCTTGGGCGCTGGCTGGAATGAAGAAGAGACTGAGGCCTACGGCATCGACCTGCTTCCTATGGGCCAACGGATGGATCGATTCGAAGAGGCCGTCGAGGTAGTTGACAGCCTGCTTTCGAATGAATTCACGACATTTAGAGGAAAATATTTCCAACTGGAGCAAGCACGTTGTGAGCCCAA
>Ga0315338_1002006_pt1 | contig 22222 bp, 20 predicted proteins | sample ASW8metaG_FD_204518 | JGI IMG/M metagenome (GOLD analysis project Ga0315338, IMG submission 204518) | Ammonia-oxidizing marine archaeal communities from Monterey Bay, California, United States - ASW #8 | ecosystem: Environmental > Aquatic > Marine > Coastal | place: USA: California | collected... | reverse complement strand
AGACATGGCCGTTGACAACGATCAGACGCCGCCGTAGGTGTTCTCGGCGCGCGCTTGAATGCCGGCTGTCTGAACGACGGTCGCATGTGCCCAGGTGGCGGAATGGTAGACGCGCTAGCTTCAGGTGCTAGTGGCCTTATGGTCGTGGAAGTTCGAGTCTTCTCCTGGGCACCATCGTGCGGGCGTGGAGCGAAGGCCGCCGGTGAGTTCGGCGGCCGCTGAGGCAAGGGGTCGCCATTGGCGGTTGAACTACACAAGGGCGACTTGCGCAGCGGGATCGACTTGGGTAGCTCGGTCGCGATCGATACGGAAACCATGGGTCTCAACCCATTCCGTGATCGCTTATGCTTGGTCCAGCTCTGCGATCGCGAAGGCCATTGCCACTTGATCCAGTTTCCGCCGCGCGCGGAAGGCAAGCCGGACTACTCGGCTCCCAACCTGAAGGCGCTGTTGGCCGACCAAGCAATCACCAAGCTCTTTCATTTCGCGCGCTTCGACGTGGCGACGCTCGCGCACCACCTGGGTGTTTGGTGTGAGCGGGTGTATTGCACCAAGATCGCCTCCAAGATCGCACGCACGAATGCCGACCGCCACGGGCTCAAGGACTTGTGTAGGGGCCTGCTCGGCATCGAGGTGTCGAAGCAGATGCAACTGTCCGATTGGGGCAGGGAGGAGCTGACGTCCGAGCAGCTCGAGTACGCCTCCGAGGATGTGCGCCACCTCCATGGGTTGCGTGAAAGACTCGACGAATTGTTGGAGCGGGAAGGCCGAGCCGAACTCGCGGCGGCGTGTTTCCGCTTCGTTCCGACCAGGGTCCGGCTCGATCTGGCGGGATGGCGGGGGGTCGACATATTTGAGCACTGATGTCGAGGACATGACTCTGCGACGCCCGGGGCACCCGCCAGACGCCAGCCAGGCGGACATTGAGGTTGCGCGCCGAGTGCTAAGGCTCGAGGCGATGGGGCTCCAGGGGCTCGCGGCGGCCCTCGACCAACGCTTTGTCGCGGCTGTCGATATTCTCGAGGGCGTTCAGGGTCGGGTGGTCGTGAGCGGCATGGGCAAGAGCGGCCATGTCGCGCGCAAGATTGCGGCCACCATGGCATCCACCGGGACGCCGGCCCTTTATCTTCACCCGGCCGAGGCCAGCCACGGCGACCTCGGCATGATCGACCGCGACCGCGACGTCGCGCTGGTGCTTTCTAACTCTGGTGAGACGCCGGAACTGGCCGACCTGGTTTCGCACTGTAAGCGGTTCGCGCGGCCGCTGATCGCCATCGTCGGTCGGGCGCCCAGCACGCTGGCTGAGGCTGCCACGGCGGCGCTTGTCATCCCAGCGACCCCCGAGGCCGGTCCGATCGGGCTCGCGCCAACCACCTCGACGACCGTGATGATGGCACTGGGGGATTGTCTGGCATTGGCGGTCATGCAGCGGCGCGGCTTCACCGTTGAGGACTTCCACGAACTGCATCCCGGCGGTCGCTTGGGAAGCTCGCTGACTCGCGTATCCGATATCATGCATGATGGCGACGCCGTCCCTCTCGTTGCGCCGGATGCGGCGGTGGCAGACGCTATCCTCACCATGACCGCCAAGGCCTTCGGCTGCGTTGGTGTCGCCGACGACGGCCGTCTCGTGGGAATAATTACCGACGGCGATCTTCGTCGCCATATGCGACCCGGGTTGCTCGAATGCCGGGCGGCCGACATCATGACCCAACGACCAAAGACCATTCGGCCGCAGGCGTTGGCGGTTGAGGCCCTTGGGGTTATGCATAAAAAGGCGATCACGAGCTTGTTCGCGTGTGAGGATGGTCGAGCCATCGGCATTGTGCACATTCACGACTGCCTTCAGGCCGGGGTGGCATGACCAGCGTCGGCGCGATGAGGCAGACCCGCTTGGCCCGGCCAAGCCGGCGGCCGCTCGGCGAGCCGGCTCGCTACAGCCGCTTTGTCGGGCTAATGAAGTTTGGCTTGCCGGTGCTCGCGGCCGCTCTCGTCGGGGCGGTGCTGGCGTGGCCAGGCACGAACAGTGACCCGCGCGAATTCCGACTTTCCTATGCCGCCATCGACCTGAGCGATCCGGGCCGTCCGGGTATGTTGAATGCCCGCTACGTCGGCACCGACGAGGCTAATCGACCGTTTGTGGTGACCGCCGAATCGGCGATCGTGGACCCCGCCGACAAAAACCGAGTTCACCTGACGACGCTTCAGGCCGATATGACGCTCGACGACGAAAGTTGGGTCACGGTGATCGCCGATCGCGGCGAGTACGACCTCGACGAGCAAGAACTTCTATTGTCAGATCGCGTCGATCTGTTCTCTGACCATGGCTACGAGTTCCATGCCACGGAGGCTCTAGTTGATCTCGACAGCGGAACAGCTACCAGTGATCTGCCGGTCCAAGGGCAGGGGCCGCTCGGTACCCTTCGCGCCGATCGGTTTCAGATGACGGATCTCGGCCAACGGCTCCGGTTCGAGGGTGACGTTCGCATGGTCGTCCGTCCGTCCGGCACCGCGGATTCGACCGGCGACAGCGATCAGAGTGCGGGGCTCTAGCGTCGTCGGGCCGGGTTTTCGCGCGCTCGTTCTCGGCCCGGTTCTGGCGACCGGGCTGAGCCTCGGTGGCTTCTATGCCGCGGCGCAGGACGATGTGCTGGGTGCGGTTGACACGTTGCAGCCGATCGAAATCACCGCAGATACGTTGGAGATCGAGCAGGGACTTGGCCTGGCCGTCTTCTCGGGCAACGTCAATGCGGTACAAGGTGACATGATCCTGCGCGCCGAGACCTTGAAGGTGTACTACCGCACCAATGATGCTAGTGACCCCGAGATCGACGCTCAGGGGAGGATCTCGCGCATCGAGGCGGACGGCCAGGTCCATTTCGCGACTCCGACTGAGAGTGCGCGCGGCAAACTCGGGACCTATGACGTCGAGGGCCGGACGATCACCCTGACAGGCGGTGTCGTGCTGACTCGCGGCGACAACGTCTTGCGGGGCAACCGTTTGGAATTGAACCTCGCCACCGGGCGTAGCAAGTTGTTTGGTGATGGCGAGGGTGGGGATCGTGTGCGTGGCCTTTTCGTACCCGATGACACCGAACAGTGATGGCGGTGACGTGTGACCGGGGTCGCAGACCGTGGGGTTCTGGGGATTAGGATGGGGGCATGGTGACGCGGGATTCGGCTGATGGCCCGGCAGGGCCGCATCCGAGCGAAGAAGTGCCGGGGCCGCAACTTGTCGCCGACAATCAAGGGCTCGCCGTCCACAAGATCAGCAAGCGATTCAAGCGGCGCCCGGTGCTGCGCGGCGTTAGCCTGTCGGTGCAGCGCGGCGAGGTCGTGGGCTTGCTGGGGCCGAACGGGGCGGGCAAGACCACGTGCTTTTACGTCATGTCGGGATTGGTAGCGCCCGATACGGGCGCGGTCATGCTCGATGGACGTAACATCACCGACCTTCCGATGTATCGCCGTGCCCGGCTCGGGATCGGTTATCTACCGCAGGAAGCCTCGATATTCCGGGGGCTGTCAGTAGAGAACAACATTCGTGCCGCTTTGGAGGTGGTGGAAACGGCTCGTGCCCGGCGCGAGGCTTTGCTTGATGAGCTGCTGGCGGAGTTCTCGATCTCGCACCTGCGCCGCACGCCGTCCTTGGCACTGTCGGGCGGAGAGCGGCGCCGTGTGGAGATCGCGCGGGCATTGGCCTCGAACCCCAATTTCATGCTCCTTGACGAGCCGCTCGCCGGCATCGATCCCATTGCGGTGAGCGAGATCCGCGATCTCGTGCTCCACCTCAAGGACCGGGGCATTGGTGTTCTGATTACCGACCACAATGTGCGCGAGACGCTCGAAATCGTCGATCGTGCCTCGATTCTCCATGATGGTGCCGTGCTCATGGAGGGAGCGCCCTCCGAGATCGTCGCGCATGAAGGTGTGCGCCGCGTCTATTTGGGCGAGAGGTTTAGTCTTTAAGATCCGCCATGGCCCTCTCGCAACGACAGGTCCTTCGTCAATCCCAAAGCATTGTCATGGCACCGCGGCTGCAGCAGGCGATCAAGCTGCTTCAGCTGCCCCATATCGAACTGGCCGAGTACGTTGAGGGGGAAATCGAGGACAACCCGCTGCTCGAACGGCAGGACACCGATCCCGATACGGCGGTGGATTCAGCGGAGTCGGACGAGAACGAGGTCCCGGCGCGCAACGACGATGTAGGCGATTCCTCGATGTCCGCCCAGGACCACATGCCAGAGCAGGATAAGGTCCCGCTTGACGTCGATTATGATCAGATTTACGCCGAGGATGGCCGATCTGAGGGGCCAGGTCTCGCGACGGCTGCCGTTTTGGGCGGTGGACAGCGCTATGGCGAGGCCGGGCCCGACATCGAGCAGACAGCCGCGACGCCAACCAATTTGCGGGACCATCTGCTTGAGCAGCTCACCGTTGCCGTAGTCGACCCGGTGGATCGTCTGATTGGCGTCCACCTGATTGATATGGTCGACGATGCGGGCTATGTCACCGGCCCTTTAACACAGGTCGCCGAGCAGATCGGTTGCGATGCAGCTCGGGTCGAGGCGACGCTCGCGATGGTGCGGCAATTCGATCCCGTCGGGGTTGGCGCTCGTGACCTAGCCGAATGCCTGTCTCTCCAATTGCGCGAACGCGACCGGCTCGACCCGGCGATGCAGGCTTGTCTGGCCCATCTCGACTTGATCGCCGCTGGCGACATCGATGGTCTGTGCGAGGTATGTGGGGTCGATGCCGAGGATGTCGGCGACATGATCGCGGAGATTCGCACTCTCGGCCCCAAGCCGGGGCTAGCCTTCGGGAGCGATTTCGCCGAATCAGTGATTCCTGATGTTTTCGTCCGCCCACGGCCTGGCGGCGGGTGGCTCGTCGAACTCAATAGTGACATGCTGCCGCGCATTCTCGTCGACAATAGCTACTACGCGACGGTCCGCCGCAAGGCGCGAAACCAAGCCGAGAAGACCTACCTCACGGACCGGCTCAATTCGGCGAACTGGCTAATCAAGGCCTTGGACCAGCGTGCCAACACTATACTGCGTGTCGCCGCCGAACTCGTGGGCCAGCAGGACGGTTTCTTGCTGCATGGGGTGGAGCACTTGCGCCCCCTCAATCTTCGCGATATCGCGACCGAAATCGAGATGCACGAAAGCACCGTGAGCCGGGTAACCGCGAACAAGTACATCGCCATGCCGCGAGGCACCTTCCCGATGAAATATTTCTTTACCAATGCGATCGCATCCTCGGTCGGCGGGGAGCCCCACTCCGCCGAGACGGTACGGCATCGGATGCGCCAATTGATCGAGACCGAGAAACCCGACGCTGTGCTTTCCGACGACCAGATCGTCGAAATATTGCGCGGCGAAGACGTCGATATCGCGCGCCGCACTGTCGCCAAGTATCGAGACGCGATGGGAATTCCCTCGTCGGTGGATCGTCGGCGCCAAGTGCGCAATGAGGCCAAGAGCGAGAAACCACTGGCCGCTATATCCGAGCCGACAACAGCGGACTCGGCACTCTGGCGGTGATGTTTGACAGGCTTGGGAGATGGGCGCATATGGTCGCGCGGCCCATCGCTGGGCAACGACGAGGCATTGTCAGGCGCGGGTGTCTGGCGGCCGCGTCCAAGCGACAACAAGCGCTCAGGACTTGATATGGATATCGGTGATCTTGTGGTGCCGAGCGGTGTCATTTCTCCGCTAGAAGCGGGCAGCAAGAAGCAGGCTTTGCAGATGTTGACGGAGCGCGTGGGCGAGGTCAGTCAGAGGCACCCGCGCCACATCTTCAACGTCGTGTTGGAACGCGAACGGCTGGGTACGACCGGGATTGGCGGCGGGGTCGCCATTCCACACGGGAAGCTGCCAGATATTGACAAGATCTACGGGGTGTTTGGGCGGCTCGAAACGCCGATCGACTTCGGCGCAATCGACGACCAGCCGGTCGACCTGATTTTCATGCTGTTGGCGCCAGAGGCGGCGGGCGCCGATCACCTGAAAGCGTTGGCGCGGGTCTCACGACTCCTCCGCGATCAAGCGGTCTGCGACAAGCTCCGAGAAGCCCTCGCAGCCGACGCCGTCCATGCTCTGCTGACCCATCAGGCGACCCAACACGCCGCTTGAGAGCCGCCGCTCAGTGGGCGCTAACAGGCTCCCAATTCTCGCGGCGCGCCATGGTGGAGGCGACTTCTCGGTTCTTGAAGGCGGCGATCTCGGTACCGTCTCCGCTGAACAAACCGTATGCTCGCTGGCCCTTGATGACCACGGGTTTGACGTAGACCAAGCCCGGTGGTCCGAAGGCGGCGAACGCCTCTGGGCTTAACGGCTGGCCTTGATGCTTTTGCGTCATGGCGTTGTGCCTTTCCCCTCGATTGCGAGGGACGGCGTCTCGGCCGAGCCGTCGCTCCTGATCTCGATGTGACGAACGGCCGTCTCGGCGAGGGGCTGTTCGAGATCGATCCATAGCAATCCGTTGTCGAGGCGCGCTTCGATCACTTCGATGCCGTCTGCAAGCACGAATGACCGCTGAAACTGCCGCGCGGCGATGCCACGATGGAGGTAGACGTGGTCCTCCCCATCGGCGGCCTGCTGGCCGCGGATGACCAGCTGGTTGGCCTCCACACGCACCTGAAGATCGTTCGCCGTGAACCCCGCGACTGCTAGGGTGATCCGGAAGCCGGAGCTCCCGACTTGTTCGATGTTGTGAGGCGGATAGCCGTCGCTCGGCCCCGCGACACGGGCGAGCGTCCGCTCCATCTGTTCGAAGCCCAGCAGTAGTGGGTTGTTGAACAGGGATAGGTGAGACATGTGCCAACCTCCTCTGGCGAGCGAGACTTGACGTACGAACGGCCCTATTTGGCACCGCTCTCCTTATGTAGGTGCCACAGGCTGGCGATCAAGCAAATTATGGCGTGTGTCGCGCTCAGATCGGCTCGTTGTTGATCCGAAACAGAACAACGCCGCCGATGGTCCAATGACCCGAGGGCTGGCGCTCCATCTTGTGTGCGGCCGTCACTGGAACGCTGTCGGGACCGACCAGTCGGAGTTCTTACACCGTGGCGCCGTCAACCATCGCTAATTCCATGAAGGTGACCTGCCGTGGCATGTATACGGCCACATAGTCGCGCCTCACCATCCCTATAAAGCGCCCGAGCGTCCCAAACATGTCCTGTATCGCGGGCGATGCGTGGGAAAACGCTGCGGCGCCGTCATCGCGACCAAATGTCACCAGTTGATCGGAGACCACCGACTGGATCGTCGCCCGATCGTCCGGGCCCACCGCCGCCTCGTCGGCGATCGAAGGCGATCCGCTGAGCTGCGCCACGCCAACGGCGAAGATGCACAGCGCGCTCAATCTCTTGGCGCGACGGTACAGGTCCTTGTATGACATGTCGTATCCTTCTGCGTCGACGATAACACATCACCTGACTTGACCGGGTCGGGGTCCGGTCCTATTCAGGGCTGGCCTCTGGGCGGCTGGCCTCTGGGCGGCTGGCCTTTTTGGGGGGGCGGGCCTCTGGGGAGGGGGTTTCGACGTGCCGTTCGGACTGCTCAAATATGGTCTCTCGCGGACCTACCCGTCACGGCGCGACATCCCACCGCCGTGCGACCTCAAGGATTCTTACGACGTCGTCATCATCGGCGGCGGCGGTCATGGGCTTGCGACCGCCTATTATCTCGCCAAGGAGCATGGCATCAGCGACATCGCAGTGCTCGACCGGGGTTACCTCGGCGGCGGCAATACCGGCCGCAACACTGCCATCATCCGCTCCAATTACCTCACTCCGGACGGGGTTGAATTCTATGACGAATCGGTGCGCCTCTATCGGGGCCTTAGCAACGAGTTCGATTTCAACATCCTTTACTCCGAACGGGGGCACTTGACCCTCGCCCACACCGATGCGTCGGTGCGGACGATGCGCTGGCGCGCCGAGGTGAACAAACATCTCAGGGTTGATTCCGAGCTGGTCTTTCCCGACGAGATTGCGCGGCTGTGCCCAAGCCTCAATCTTACCGCCGATGTCCGCTATCCCATCCTCGGCGCGCTGTACCATGCGCCGGGCGCCATCGCCCGCCACGACGCCGTCGCCTGGGGCTACGCCGCCGGCGCCGCTCGCCGTGGCGTCGAGCTGCATCAGGAAACCGAGGTCACCGGGATCGAAACTTCGAATAATCGGGTGCAGGCGGTAGCCACCAGTCGCGGCCGCATCGCTTGCGGGCGTGTGGTCCAGGCGGTGGCCGGGTCGAGTTCGCTGCTGGCCGCCATGGCCGGCTTTCGACTGCCGATTCGGACGATCCCGCTGCAGGCCTGCGTCTCCCAACCGCTCAAGCGGTTCCTCGACCCGATCATCGTCTCCGGCAGTCTGCACGTATATATCTCCCAGACTGATCGCGGTGAGCTAGTCATGGGCGGGTCGACCGATCCCTACCCCTTGTACTCGACCCGCTCGAGCCTCGAGTTCATGGAAGGCCTGATGGCGCACGTCTTGGAGTTGTTCCCTTTTCTTGGCGAGATCAAGGTCGCACGGCAGTGGGCCGGGATGGCCGACATGACGCCAGACTTCGCGCCGATCATGGGGCTCACCCCGGTCGAGAACTACTACGTTGATTCCGGGTGGGGCACGTGGGGGTTCAAGGCGACGCCGGTGTGCGGGGTGCGGATGGCCGAACTGATCGCGACTGGCGAGGTGCCCGCGATATTGCGGCCGTTCCGCCTGGATCGCTTCTCTAACTTCGATCTGGTAGGCGAAAAGGGCGCCGCCTCGGTCGGTCACTAGGACGGGGATCGGCGATGAAGCTCCTGAACTGCCCGCTCAATGGCCCGCGCAACATCTCCGAGTTCGCCTGCGGCGGCGAAGTCGTGGCCGAGCCTAATTCGCGGAGGTGCAGCGATCGGGAATGGGCGGATTTCGTATTCATTGAGAGCAATACGGCCGGGGTGGTGCGGGAATGGTGGCTGCACACCGCGACCGCCTATTGGTTCATCGCCGAACGTGACACAACGACTGATGAGATTCTCCGCACCTATCCGGCGCTCGAGTTGTTTCGCAAGCGGCTGGACACCGCTGAATAACAATGGCTGGCATCAACCGCTTACCGGCGCCCGCTGGCCTGCTGATCGATCGGTCACGGCCTCTTCGCTTCACGTTCGAGGACCGTTCCTACGAAGCCTTCCAGGGCGACTCGATCGCCAGCGCCCTGTGCGCCCACGACCGATGGGTACTGTCGCGCTCGTTCAAATACCACCGACCGCGCGGCGTGCTGACGATGGCGGGCCAGGACGCCAACACGTTGGTGCAGCTTGACGGCGAACCCAATGTGCTCGCCGACCGCGAACCGCTGCGCGACGGATTGCGTGCGCGGGGCCAGAACTATAGCGGCAGCCTCGATCACGACCGGCGGGCTTGGCTCGGTCGCGCCGGTGCCTTTCTGCCGGTCGGCTTCTATTACAAAGCGTTCTACAAGCCGCGTGGCGCCTGGCGCCGGTGGGAACGGGTCATCCGCGACTACGGCGGTCTCGGCGAGGTCTCGCTGGAGACGCCATGCGGTTATTTCGACAAGTCCTACGCGTTCTGCGACGTCGTCGTGGTGGGCGGGGGCCCCGCGGGGATGCGTGCGGCGCTTCAAGCGGCGAGCCAAGGGTCGGAGGTCATATTGATCGACGAGAACCCAGTGCTCGGGGGGGCGCTTGCATATGCCCGGTTCGATGGGGGAGGGGCGGAGGGCGAGGCGCTTCGGCGGCGTCTCGTCGCCGAGATTGACGCCGCGCCAAACGTCGAGGTGCTGACCGATGCGGTCGCCAATGGTCTCTATGCCGATAACTGGCTCGCCGTCCTTCGTGGCAACCGCCTCATCAAAACGCGCGCAAGATCCGTCGTCATCGCGAGCGGCGCCATGGAGCAGCCGGCGGTGTTTCGCAACAATGACCTGCCCGGTGTCATGCTGGGCAGCGCCGCGCAGCGGTTGATCCGGCTCTATGGCGTGCGGCCCGGCCGTCGCGCCGTGATTCTCGCGGCCAACGATGCCGGCTATGGGGTGGCGCTAGATTTGCTGGATGCCGGCGCCGAGGTCGGCGCGGTGATCGATCCGCGCGCGATCGCTAGCGGCCCGCTCGCCGCCGCCGTCGTTGCCCGTGAGGTGCCGGTCTTGACCGGGCGCATTGTTGCCGAGGCTATGGCTGGGCCGGGCAATGCCCACGTGGTCGGGATTCATGTGGCGGCTGTCGACAAGCACGGCGCCATGGCCGATGTCGTCGCGCGGATCGATTGCGACCTGCTGTGCGTGAGTACGGGCTATGCGCCAGCGGCGCAGCTTCTCAGCCATGCTGGCGCTCGGGTCGCCTATGATAGTGGCCTCGCCACCTTCGCCGTGACGGCGATTCCGCCGGGCGTCCACGCGGCCGGCTCGGTACTCGGCCGTCACCGGTTGGAGTCGGTCGAAGCGGATGGCTTGCGCGCGGGCTGGGCGGCGGCGGCCGGGGCCGGGTTCAACGTCGGGGCGGCGCCACCACCGGCGGCTCCGCCCGAGACCGAGGGCCATAACTACCGCTGGCCGATCTTTCCGAACCCCCGGGGCAAGGATTTCGTTGACTTCGATGAGGATATCGAGGTCCACGACCTGCGCGACGCCGCCGCTGATGGTTACGCGCATCTTGAACTCATGAAGCGGTACTCCACCCTGGGCATGGGGCCATCCCAGGGGCGGCACTCTGCCTTGCCTGGCGTGCTGCTTGCCGCCGAAGCGACGGATCGTGAGCCCTCGGCACTCGGGCGCACCACCGTCCGGCCGCCGTACACCGCCATGAAATTCGCGACCCTCGCCGGCAGAGGCTTCGAGCCGGTGCGCCACACGCCCATGCACCATCGCCATGTCGAGGCGGGTGCGACGATGATGCCGGCCGGACTATGGCTGCGGCCCGCCCACTATGGTCAGGAGGGCGACGGGGCGGCGAGCATCCGCGCCGAGGCGATCCACGTCCGCCGTCAGGTCGGCCTCATCGACGTCTCCACCCTAGGGGGGCTTGAAATTCGCGGGCCGGACGCGGCCCAATTCCTCAACCGGATGTATACATTTTCGTACGTCAAACAGCAGGTGGGGCGCTCGCGCTATGTGCTGATGACCGACAAATCGGGCGTGATCGTTGATGACGGCGTTGCGTGCCGGCTAGCGGAAGAGCACTTCTACGTTACGGCGACCACGTCCGGTGTCCAGGCGGTCTATCAAGAAATGCTCTGGTACAACGCGCAGTGGCGGCTTGCCGTCGATGTCACCAATGTCACGGCCGCCTGGTGCGGGCTCAACGTCGCGGGTCCGCTGTCGCGCGAGGTGCTCGCGCCCCTCACTGATGTGGACCTGGCGGCCGATGCGTTTCCCTATATGGGGGTCCGCGAGGGCGCCGTGGCGGGCGCGCCGGCGCGGCTACTGCGAGTCGGCTTTGTCGGCGAGCTTGGCTATGAGATTCACGTTCCCGCGAGCTACGGCGAGGCCGTGTGGGATGCCCTGATGGCGGCCGGCGCGCGACATGGCATACGGCTATTCGGGGTCGAGGCGCAGCGACTGTTGCGTCTTGAGAAAGGCCATATCATCATCGGGCAAGACACCGACGGCCTGACCCATCCTCACGAGGCCGATATGGCCTGGGCTATTTCCCAAAAGAAGCCATACTTCATCGGTGCTCGCTCGATCCAAATCCAAAACGAACGCGGCATAACACGCAAGCTCGTCGGCTTCACGATGCCGGGCGGTGCCGGTGCGCCGGTGCCCGAGGAGTGTCGCCTGGTGGTGCGCGATGACGCCATCGTCGGGCGGGTGACCTCGGCGGCCCTGTCGCCGTCTTTGGAGACGGTGATCGGTCTGGCCTATGTGGCTCCTGACCAAGCCGTGGCCGACAGCGTCTTCACGATCAAGCTCGACGGCGGACGATTAGCACCCGCCAGGGTCACGGCGTTGCCATTCTACGATCCCGATGGCGCGCGCCAGGCGCTGTAGGATGGCCTCCGTCGATCCTGCCGCGCGGCCGCGCCGTAGTCCCCTCTACCGCGAGCTGGCTTCCGCTGGCGCCCGCTTCGCCGATATCGACGACACGGTCGTCGCCACGGGATTCGGTGACGATCCGGTGATCGAGGCGCGGGGTGCACACGAGCTTGGCTTATGCGATCTCACGCTGTCTCCTCGCGCCGGCTACAAGGGCTATGCGGCGATCGAGTGGGCGCGCGGGCACGGCCTCGTCATTGGCGATGAGAACAATCGTGCTTACCCGCAGTCGGACGGCTGCCAGGTGGCGCGCCTCGCCGATAGCGAGATTCTGATCCTCGGCGATGTCGGCGCGCGCCACGACCATCGCCCGCCTGGCGGCCGTCGAACCGATCGCCGGCGCCTATCCCGTACCCCGTGCGGACACCAACTGTCGGTTTGCGATCTGTGGCGTCCAGGGGGCCAGCATGCTCGCCAAGCTATGCGGCGTTGACCTGCGCCCCCATCGCTTCGTCCACGGCGACGTTGCCCAGACCTCGGTGGCGCGGCTCAACGCAATTATTATCCGGGCCGACCGCAGCGAGGTTCTGGCGTTCGATCTCCTCACCGATTTCGCTTCGGCCAGGTATATGTGGGGTTGCGTGGTGGACGCAATGGCCGAGTTCGACGGCCGCCTGATCGGTGCCACCGCGCTCGGCGCCCTGGGGACTGCCGCCGCCTGATAGTGACAGTCCCACACCATCAGCGGCAGGGCTGGGTCACTGGATGCTCACCGAGAAGCGCAAATCGTAACTTATTGATTCGAAGTGAGCTTGGTCTTGTTCCGGGCCACTATTTGTCCCCATTTGTCTCATTCTAAATTTTCGGGTTCCACAATTATATTTTGTTTTCGTCGGAGTCGAGAACTTCAGCGAATATGCCGGTTTCATGAGTTTCATGCGCTTGAAATCAATCGGTTCCTGCTTCCTTCATCTGCCATGCCATCACCTCTGTGGTTGATCATGAAGTTAGCTGAGGTTGGACTAAACCATTCACGTTCCATTTCAGCTCTACCGCACCAGAAACTTCTAAATTGACACCTAGGTTTCTCTGATACGAGACGCGAGGGCTTTTGCATTCTTGCGCGCCTTAAAGAACACACTCCCTACCCTAGCTACTTTCGATGTCTGCGCCTCCAATTACTGCAATGCTCTGTTATCACTATGTCAGTACGTATGCCTGATCCAACCGAGCCGCCACGAGAAACGGCCCCGCCAATCACTGGGCGGGGCCGCTGTGGGTTTGGGGTGCGCGGTGGCCTACTCGGCGGCGACCGCCCGCCGTCGCTGGGCGAGCTTGCGTGCGTCGGGCGCCCTATGCATTTCGCCGTTCTTCATTACCATTAGGATTTTATCGATGTCCTGAAGGACGCTCACGTCCTTGAGCGGATCGCCGTCGATCATCAGCATGTCGGCGAGGTAGCCGGCTTTGATCTGGCCTAGCTCGTCGCCCATGCCCATCAGCTGGCCACCGTACATCGTGCCGGCCCGCAGCGAGTCGACCACCGGGATGCCGTAGAAGTCGCGGAACAGCTCGTAATCGCGGGAGTTTTGCCCGTGTGGCGTCCAGGCGAAGCCCCAGTCACCACCTGGCAGCACCTTGATCCCGCGCCGGTGAATCTCGTGGATGGTTTTCTTGCTGATAGCCATCTTGCGCGGCAGGTGCATCGATTCGACCACATCGGGGGTGAAGCCCCACTCTTCAGATTCCGTTGCTGTGATGTATGTACTTGACGGGGTGGGAACAACAAAAACTTCTTTTTTCTTTGCCTCCAACATGTCGAGCGCTTCTTCGTCCGCGAAGTCGCAGTGGTAGAAAACGCGGACACCGTGTTTTAGTCCGAGTTTGATGGCCTCAGCGGCCCGTGCATGCGCGACCACCTCTTTGCCGCGACTATGGGCAACCTCACACGCTTCCCTGACCTCGTCATCAAAAGTCGTAAGCATCTCAGCACGGGCATGCGGGGTGCCGAATTCATCACCCGAAATCGTTAGCTTGATGTGGTCTACGCCTTCCCGAATCATCTCTCGACACGTGCGGCGCATCTCAATGGGCCCGTCAACAAACATTGTTACCGAGTCATGATACATATGCATTTGGCGGGCATCGGTGAAATCACCAGTCACAGCCAATATGGGTGAGCTGGCCAGGTAACGTGGCCCGGGAATTCGCCCTGCCTCGATCTCGTTGCGTACTACAACATCTACCCTCGGTTTACAGGAGAAACCAGAGTAGATGCTCGTATACCCGTAATCGAGGACGAGTTTGGCATTATGCATGGTGCCGAAGATCATTTCCTCGACGGGAGTATCGCCAGGGTGCGTCAATGTCGTAGCACCCATGAGACTCAGATGAGAATGCGCATCGGTGAGGCCAGGCATGATTGTCGCGCCGCCGCAATCGATAATCTTGGCGTTGCCGGCCTTGATCTTGCCGCCTTTGCCGTTGCTAACCTTCTTGATCCGATTGCCCTGCAGCAGGACCTCGCCGGGGTAGGTTCTCTTGCGCGAGCCGTCGAAAATCAGGCAGTTGGTGAAGAGTGTCTGAGCCATTCTTGCCTCCGCTGTCAGCCATTCGCGCGAACAGATTCGCGGCGTCGGGAGCTGGGTTCTCCCGCCATGCTACGGACTCGTCATAGGGCGGTCAACCTGGCGGAGCGGCGACCCCAGGGGGGGGCTAGCGGCGTGTTGGTGGGGGCGGAACCCGGACTACGAGGTTGTCCCTCAGGCGCTCTGGCCGCTGCTCGCTGGCGACGTCGCCATCCTTGCTGTCGTAGTACATCTCGGCGAAGTCCTGCAGCGCTTGCGCGTCGTCGAGCGTCAGTTTGTTGAAGCGCAGGAAGTACTTGCCCGGCGAGCGAAAACCGACGTCGCACGGGTTGAGGCAGCCGCCGAGGCAAAAGACCACCCGTAGGGTAATCTTGTCCTCGTAGGCCCACTTCGCCCGACGTTTCTCTATTTCGTCGATGAGGAATACGCCTTGGCGTTTGCCATCGATTTCGCGCTGGGCTTCGGTCCATACGCAGGATCGGCACACATACATTGTGTGCCGCGTCTTATGCTCGGCGCCGGCCCCGACCCGGCTCGCCCGCCGCGCGGCGCCGTTCGCTTTCTTGGCTGGTGCCTTTGCCTTCGCCTTCGCGCGCGCCGTAGCCCCTACTGGCGTCTTGGCCCCAGCTGTCTTCCGCGTGGCGGCCTTGGGCGTGACCGTCTCGCCAGCGGCCAGCGCCTTAGCCGCTGCGGACTGTTTCACCGCACCATGCTTCACCGCGCCCTGCCGGCCGCTGGCACCAGCGCGCCGTCGGGTGGCCGTGGACGCCCGCAGTGCGCGGCCGCTGCGTGTCGTCGGCGAACGAGCCATGAAGCGCTCCCAGATCGAAACGGGGGAAATGCGACGATCGCGCGCGGCAGGATGGCGAAGCGGCAGTTCAGTGTCAACTTACGGCAAAGTGCGAGATAGTAGCTGCCCGTTTCCTGTTAGGAAAACTTGTTAACCTGCGCTTGGACTCGCTGGCAGCCATGGGATACAGTGACAAGGGCCTCGGGGATAACTGCGTCGGGGCACGAGATCGGAAGGTGTTAAGGGATGTGTGGAATTGCGGGACTTCTTCTCAAAAACACCGCCGATCAGGGCGGCCTCGGCGCGGCGCTGATCGACATGTTGGCCGGCTGCCAGCATCGGGGGCCTGATTCCACAGGTTTTGCGTTATATGGCCAGCCGCGTCAGGGTCGATTGGCGCTGAGGTTCCTGGTTGGCGAGGGCCCTGAGGCCGAGCGCTCCGTCAGCCGTATCCACGAAGCACTCGCCGTCCACGACGCGCGAATCGTGGAGGACGCGCGAGTCGTCGAGCACTACCGCGTGGTGGTCGAGGTTGAAGGTGATCTGCGCGCGTTCGCTTATGCGATGGAGCATGCCGCCAAGGTCTTCTCGATCGGTGAGAGCCTCGAGATCATCAAGGACGTGGGCAGCGCTCACGATGTCGATGACCGCTACGGCGTGCATGGCTTTGGCGGCACCCACGGCCTCGGGCACGTGAGGCTTGCCACCGAGTCCGATGTCAAACCTGAGTCCGCGCATCCGTTCTGGGCGACCGGCTTCAGCGATGTGGCGATCGTTCACAACGGCCAGATTACCAACTACTGGAAGATGCGGCGTCGGCTCGAGCGTCGTGCATTCGAGTTCCGCACCGACAACGACAGCGAGCTTATCGCTGTCTATCTCGCCGACAAGCTCGCCCAGGGCATTTCGCTGGAGGAAGCGTTGCGCACCTCGATCGAGGATATGGACGGTACATTTTCGTTCCTCGTCTCGACCAAAGACGAGATCGGCTATGCCAAGGACCGGCTCGCCGCCAAGCCGATGATCATGTATGAGACCGATGATCTCATCGCGATCGCGTCCGAGGAGGTCTCGCTCAATCGGCTCTTCCCGGGACGCGCGCTCGACACACGCGAGCCTCCGCCGGGCACCTATGCCACGTGGTCGCGCCACTCAGGCGCCGCGCCGCGCGAACGGGCCGCCTAGTTCGCGGGCGCCCAAAGTGGCAAGCATCGATCTAAAGGACGTGCCCGTTCGCCAGGCGAACGAGATGATCCGCGAGTTTGGAGCGGCGGGCGAGGATGTTGAGCTTGTCAATCCAGATGCCCGCCACCATCTCGGCGTCGGGCTGACCGACGCGATCACCGTCCGCATTCGCGGCTCTGCTGGCTATTTCTGCGGTGGCCTCACCGACCGCGCCCGTTTCGTGGTCGACAACAACGTGGGTTGGGGTGTGGGCGACAATATCTACCGGGGTAGCGTCGTCGTTCGCGGTAACGCCGGGGCGATCCCGGGCGTCGCCATCCGGGGGGCGGAGATCGTTATCCACGGCAACATGGGCTCACGGGCCGGCCAGGTGATGAAGGCGGGCACGCTGTGCTGCGCCGGCAACGCCAACTTCATGGCCGGATATATGATGTATGGCGGGCGCATCATCATTCTCGGTGATTCCGGCGAAAACGTGGGCGAGGACATGAGCAGCGGCGATATCTACGTCGCCGGCGACGTGGTGTCGGTGGGGTCGGATGCGATACGGACCGATATTGCCAACGCCGAGCTCGACGACATCATGGCGTTCCTCGATCGCTACGAGCTCAAGGCCAAGCGCGGCGACTTCAAGAAGATCGCCAACGCGGGCAAGAAGCTGCGCTACGCCACTTCCGAGCGCCAGGTGCGCAGCATCCCGTTCTACACATTCTCGGGTGAGTGCGAGTATTGGAGTCCAAAGGTCCAGGAGGATATCTGGATCAAATCGCAGATCGGCCGTTACCGCATTCGGGGCTACGGCGGCGCGCGCGCCTTGCCGCACCTCTCTGATATTGCCTTCCGCCGTGACCTGTCGCACGCCGGGGCCGACCCGGACGTCGTATCGAAAGTCGAAATGCGGACTCTGATCGGTGGTAAGCACGGCGCCCAACCGCTCGATCTTTCGATGCCGGTAATGATCGCGCCGATGAGCTATGGCGCCCTCAGCCGCTCTACCAAGCAGGCGATTGGCCTGGCCTCGAGCCTGTCGGGGATCGCCGAGAATACCGGCGAGGGGGGCATGAGCGATGCCCAGCGCGACGCCGCCGACCAGCTCATCTTCCAGTGCCTCGGTGGGCGGCTCGGTTGGAATATCCACGACATGAAACGCGCTAACGGGCTCGAGATTTACATCTCCCAGGGCGCCAAGCCGGGCTTCGGCGGCCAGCTCATGGCAAAAAAGGTGACTAAGGAACTCGCCGAGATTCGCGGCATCCCGGCCGGGATCGATCTCCGCTCGCCCTCGCGTCACCCCGACATCCTCGGCGCCGACGATCTCGTCATCAAGGTCGAGGAGTTCCGCGAGGCGACCGGCTATCGGCTGCCGGTAAGTATCAAGCTCGGCGCCGGCCGCATCCACGACGACATCAAGATTGCGATGAAGGATAGTTTTGACTTCGTCGAGCTTGACGGCATGCAGGGCTCGACCGGTGCCGGTGGCGCCGAAGTCATGGAATATGTCGGCATTCCCACCATCGCCGCCATCGTCGGCGCGCTCGACGGGCTGGCAGAGATCGACTGCGCGGGCCAGATCCAGATCATTTTGATGGGTGGTATCCGCGATGGCGTCGATGCGGTGAAGGCCCTGTGTCTGGGCGCCGATGCCATTGCCTTCGGCACCTCGACCATTATCGCTGGGGGCTGTATAGCCTGCATGCAGTGTCACGTGGGCCAATGCGTGACGGGCATCGCAACCCAAGACCCCGAGCACGAGAAGCGCTACAACGTCTCGGTCGAATCCAAGAACATCCACCGCTTCCTCGAGGCCATGCGGTGGCAGATCGCCGCGATTACCCACGCCCTCGGCCATGACAACGTCACGGGCCTGTCCCGCGACGACCTTGTGGCGCTGACACCAGAGGCCGCCGCGATCACGCGGTTGCCCTACGAGCCTGGGTACGGACAGCGCGACCGCCGACTCGCCGCCGACGTGGGGCTGAGATGAGTGTGCAAGACGACGCCTTGCTGGCGCTGGCGCCCGAGTTGATCGACGACACCGACGACGTTCACTTCGTCCCCGCGCCATGTCAGATCGCGTGCCCTGTCGGCACCGACGCGCCCTCCTACATTTCCTATATCTGGGAGGAGAAATTCGACGAGGCGTTCGAGGCTATATACGCGACCAACCCGTTCAGCTCGATCTGCGGACGCGTCTGCGACGCGCCGTGCGAGCCGGCCTGCCGTCGTGTGGCGAGCGACGGGCCCATCGCCATACGCAATCTCAAGCGCTTCATCATGGACAAGCTCGGGCGCGATGTGCACCTGCCACCGGTGGCCGTGACCCGCAACGAGACCATCGGCATCGTGGGCTCCGGTCCCGCCGGGCTTACAGCTGCGCAGGACCTCGCGGAGGCTGGCTACGAGGTCCATGTCTACGAGATGACCGACCGTCTGGGCGGGATGATGGTGTGGGGCATTCCTGCTTTTCGCCTGCCGCCCGGCATCATCGATGAAGACATGGATCGCATGCTCAAGCATTGCCCGGGCATCAAGGTCCATCTCGACACCGCACTTGGACGCGAGGTCACACTTGATGAGCTGAAGCACCGGCACGATGCTGTGCTGCTCACCATCGGCGCCTGGTGGGGCAAGCCGATGAACATTCCCGGCGAGGATGACCTGCGGGTCGTCGACGGCGTCGGCTTTCTTCGCCGGGTCAACGCCGGCGAGCGGCCGGAGCTTCCCGAGACGGTGGTCGTGGTCGGCGGTGGCGATGTGTCGATGGATGCGTGTCGGGTCGCCAAGCGGCTGCCCGGCTGCAAGAACGTCAAGGTGGTCTACCGCCGGGGTCCCGATGAGATTCCCGCTCGCCGCGACGAGCTTGAGGGCGCGATCAAGGAAGGCGTCGAGTTTCTCCACTACACTCAGCAGGTGGCGGTGGTGCCGCATGGCAACGGTATGGCGCTGCGCTGCGTCCAGACTAGCCTCGGTGCGCTGGACGAGGGCGGCCGCGCGGTGCCCGTATCGCTGCCCGGCACCGAGCACGATATCCCGTGCGGCATGGTGATCGCCGCCGTCGGGCAAACCGGCACCTGCGACGATCTCGATCAGCGCGGGATGATGGCCAGCGATCGCGTCCGGGCCGCGTTCGAGACCATGCGGACCGACGACGCCAAGGTCTTCGCCGCCGGCGATGGCGCATTCGGCGGCTCGACCATCGTCGTCGCGATGCAGCACGGTCACCGCGCCGCGTACTATGTAAAGGCGTTCATCGAGGGCCAGGAACAGCCGCTGCCCTATCGCACGCCGTTTCGCACCCGCCGCGTTCCGGTCGCACAGGATTTAATGTGGGAGAAGCTTGCGCGCTTCGATCAGGATTTTCACGGCCTTGGCGACGACCCGCCCGCGTTCCCCGAGATCGAGAGCGCCTACGATCTCGAGACCGCCAAGCAGGAGGCCGCGCGCTGCTATCGCTGCGATGCCGAGACCGGGTCGGCCGACTACGCGGTGCGCCACCGAGAGGACATCTTCACGATGGCGCGCACCAACCCGCTGGATCACGTCGCCCATCGGGACATGCTGCAAAGGCGACTGAAACTGCGCGAGAACCCGTTCCCGGAGGGGCGGCCAGGGTGCCTCGACGATCTGGTCTTCTTGCCCGCGAACCTATCGCGGCTGGTCATCGACCCCTATCGCGAGGCGTGCCGCGTCAACACCGTTCTCGGGGCGCGCCTCGTGCTCGATCAATCTCTCATCGTCGCTGGCTTCGACGAGGCGCCGGACGTGGTCCGGCGCGGCGTCGCGCGTGGCCTAGCCGACGCCAAGTGCCCCTACCTCGGCGTCGTCCCGATTGGTGAGGAGACTCGCTGGCTTCAGCTTTTGCGGCCAGATCACCACCGCCCGAGCGCCGCGGCCGACGGGTTGATCCACGCGCTCGGCCACCAGTTCCGAGAGGTTTCGGCCGACCGAGTGCGGGACGATCAGATCGTCGGGCTGGCGGTGTCTTCGCCACGGGTGTTGGCGCAAGCTATTCCGTTTGCCCTTGAGCGCGGCTTCGACGTGCTGGTGCTTGACGGCAGTGGCGGACTGGGTGCGCCCTGGCCCGAGCTTGGCGGGGCGCCTGACCTCACCATCCTTCGCGACGCGATCTCGATCCTTCGCGAACTGGGTCGCGAGGAGGAGGTCGAGCTGATCTACTTCGGTGGCGTCCGCTCCGGCACGGATACGGCCAAGGTCGTCGGGCTCGGGGCGAACGCGATTGTTCTCGACATCCCCATTGGCCTCGCCGCCGGGGGCGAGATCAGCGAGGGCGGGACCCTTCGCTTCGTCGCCGACCGCAGCGACGAAGAACGCGCACTGTCGGTGGTCAATATTCTCAACGCGACCGCCGGTGAGGCATCGATGATGGCGCGGTGCACGGGCAAGACCAACCTCCACAACGTCGAACCCGAGGACCTCTGCGCGCTGACCCTCGCCACCCGCGATGTCACCGGCGCTGCGCTGGTCGGCACGGAGTAGTCGGGCACATATGGTGTCATGCTCGCGTTCGACGCGAGCATCCAGGGGTGGGCGGGGGCTTGTGCCGCCGTTGCGTAGGCCCAGGGCCGTCGCCATACTGCGCGCCCAGCGCCGATGATGCTCCAGGGAGGCCCCGATGGCCGTCGATCTCGCCGCGGTCGCGAAACAACGCAAGATTAAGTACTTCCTGATCAGCTTCGTCGATCTGTTCGGCGTCTTGCGCTCGAAACTGGTGCCGGCGCGCGCGATCGGTGGCATGCAGAAGGAAGGCGCTGGCTTCGCCGGCTTCGCTGCCTGGCTCGACATGACGCCGGCGCACCCCGACATGTTCGCGGTCCCCGATCCCGACAGCTTGGTCCAGCTGCCCTGGCAGCCTGAGGTGGGCTGGCTCGCCGGCGATCTGTGGATGGATGGCGCACCGGTTGAGCAAGCCCCGCGGGTGGCGTTGAAGCGCCAGATCGAACGGGCTGCGAAGGCGGGCTATCGGATGAAAAGTGGCGTGGAGTGTGAGTACTTCCTAATCCAGCCCGACGCTTCCGGCATCTCCGATCCTCGCGACACCCAGTCGAAGCCTTGCTATGACCAGGCCGCCTTGATGCGTCGCTATGATGTCATCAGCGAGATTTGCGATGCAATGATCGAGCTCGGTTGGAACCCGTATCAGAACGACCATGAGGACGCGAACGGCCAGTTCGAGATGAATTGGGACTACGCCGACTGCCTGGTCACCGCCGACCGCCACACTTTCTTCAAATTCATGGTCAAAACTATCGCCGAACGGCACGGCCTGCGGGCCACCTTCATGCCCAAGCCGTTTCCCAACCTCACCGGTAACGGCTGCCACGCCCATATCTCTGTTTGGGACAACGCCGGGCGGCGCAACTTGTTCCACGATCCCAAAGGCGAGTTGGGTCTGTCAGCACTCAGTTACAACTTCCTCGGCGGCATCATTCACTCGGCCGACAGCTTGGCGGCCATCTTCAACCCGACCGTCAACAGCTACAAGCGGATCGACGCCACCGTCACGATATCGGGCGCGACGTGGTCGCCAAGCGCGATCAGCTACGGCGGCAACAATCGCACGCATATGGTGCGGATTCCGGATACGGACCGGTTCGAGCTTCGCCTTATGGACGGAGCGGCGAACCCCTACCTGTTGCAGGCCGGCGTGCTCGCCG
>Ga0315338_1002005_pt1 | contig 22223 bp, 19 predicted proteins | sample ASW8metaG_FD_204518 | JGI IMG/M metagenome (GOLD analysis project Ga0315338, IMG submission 204518) | Ammonia-oxidizing marine archaeal communities from Monterey Bay, California, United States - ASW #8 | ecosystem: Environmental > Aquatic > Marine > Coastal | place: USA: California | collected... | reverse complement strand
CTCGACTCGGATATCCTTCCGCGTCACAAGCCACGCAATCTTAAAAAACTTGGCCATCAGCTTTTGTCAGGCGTTGGAAGCGAGCCTTCCTCCCGCAGCACCGCCCTATATCGTTCGCGTAACGATCCACTGCCACCATCAAGCTCGACCATTCGTCCCTTCTTCAGTATGACCGAACGATCCACGAGACCGTCGGCAACATCCAGATCATGCGTCGCGAGCAGTACGATCCGCTGGGCGTCCTTCAGCCAGCGCAGCCGATCGGTAAGCCGCTGGGCTGATGTCTCGTCTAGGCCGGTGAACGGCTCGTCCAGAAGGACAAGCCGTGGGTCGTGGATCAACGACCGCTCGAGTGCGAGGCGCTGACACATTCCGCGAGAATATCCATCGACGACGTCATCGGCTCGCGATCCAAGTCCAGAGCGATCCAGCGCTTCGGTCGCGCGACTAGCTGGATCCTCAAGACCGTACAATCCGGCGAATAATTCAAGATTTTCTCGCGCGGTCAGCTCCGCGTATAGCTGCAGGTCGTGAGACAAGAAACCGATCTGCGCCCTGAGACCAGCAGTCGCCTCTTTGTCGCTGTGGTCACCGTAGTGAATCGACCCAGTCGAGGGCCGGATGAGGGTAGCCAGTACGCCGAGGAGTGTCGATTTTCCGGCGCCGTTCGGTCCAAGCAAGGCGACGAGTTGACCGGGCTGGAGTGTCAGAGAAACGTGGCTTAGAGCGCGCCGTCGCCCGTAGTACCGCGACACATCATCGATCGTTAAACGGTCAAAGTCGAACACAAGCCTCCGAGGTCACTCAAGTATCGTGAGTATGACATTTCCCTACTGCATGCGGACGATCATCCCCGCAGCGAGAGACGAACGCCAGCCGTCCTGCTAGACCATCTGGACAGTCGGTACCCAAGAGGCACGGGGTGTAACGCCGGCTGAAGGTAACGGACTGTCCTCACGCTGTGCCAGACCGTCTGGCGCCGTGTGAGTCTCGTGCGGGCGACACGCTAAGCAACACCGGTGTCAGCTCCTCGTCGAGCTCGCGGTAGACCTTTTCGATCGCACCGAACAACTCGCTTCGGCGGGTCGTGCGCTTGGTCGAACCGATCTTACCAACACGATGCTGGCGCTCGACCTTGACGAGATCGGTCAGTAGCTTCTCTTTCCGAGCCTCTAGCGTCTTTCGACGCCGGCTGGAGGCGGTCACCTCCGGTTGAAACGACGCACCCCAGACACCAAACCCCAAAATACCAATCGCCAGGATAAGCGTGACAGTGCTCGGCACACGGCTTCGGCTAGGCAAACCGACCAGCTCGACGGAAAGTACCCGCCCCGAGGTGATCCTAGGGCCTGCACCGAGTATGTGCGGCATCCCGTTTCCCTCACTGGCTGGGAGCTCCATCCGTCGAGAGATCTGTGACGACACAAGGTCGAGCCCGTCCCATTTCTCAACCGAGATCAGCAGCGCGTCCAGATCAACGGGAAAGCTCTGTGCGACAACCAGGTTCTCACCCGAGTACGGGAGGATATATGCCACATGTAGCGGTGTAGCACCTGGGGTAAATGGTCCTGGTAGCTCAACCCGGCGACCATCCACCAGTACCCGGGGAGAGCCTCCTCGCAGTACCGTTGTGCCGACGGCGCCACTCGGCAGATCAAACACGATGGGCACCGGCGAATCAACCGGTGCGTCACCGGGGTTGACGACCTGAAGAAAGTAGTAGACCTCGACACTCTCCTCGATCAGCTCGACCTGAATCCATGATTCGTCACTCAATGTGACCGTGCCGGTCTGAGCCGGCACCGCGGCGTCTTCAGGATCGGTGCCGACGAGCAGAACGCGAACCCCGCCGCGACCTGGTGCGGCAAATGACTGCGACTGAAGCCGCTGTCCGTTGAGTTCGGTCGAGGCCTGTACCGCTTGACCGCCGTTCAATGTGAGAAAAGTCGCCCGCCCCTCACTGTCGGTTATCGCCGTTTCGACCGAGTCGCCCTGTCGCAACTCGACCAACTGGCCGGTCACGTTATCGGTGATCTGCCCGCGGATGACGCGCACGGTGATCGTGCCGTCTGGTAGGCCTGGGTCAGGCAACGGGAGGCCCGACATCTGCCGCGGGTCAGGTTGTCCGATCAGCTCGGTCTCACCCCACAGCATCGCAAACACCGTGAGTGCGACAAGCAGCGGGAACACTCGCAGCCAGCTCATTCGGCTTCCACCAGGGATGCCGCGCACCCTTTGCAAAATTTTGCGTCCGTATCGTTCTCCGTACCACAACTCGCACAGACGAGACGGTCCGCCTTTATGACGCGATCCACCTGAATGTCGTCACTCTGAAGGTCGATCGCCAGACGCTGCGCAAGCTCCTGCTCGATCACATCCCGGTATCCTGGCATGCTGACGTCGAGCTGCTTCATCAATGCCAGCGCGTGTGCCCTCAGGCGTCGATCCATGAGCTGGAAGTCCGTGTCGGACACTTTACCCATCGCTCGGTCGAATTCCAGTTCCTTGATCGAGCGGAGCACGAGGGTCTTCTCTCGATCAATGGCGGCACGAGTACGCACGCCAACAATTTCTGTGTGTTTTATGAAGTCAGTCGCCACGAGCGGCCACAGCGTTCGATAGAGTGCGAACCCGACACCGGCCGCTGACCCGATCGCCGCGACGAAGATGACCAGCACCACTGCGTCTCCGGGGCGAACCACGACGACACCCAGGGTGGATGCCACCAAACCGGCGATAACGAACAGATGCCAGGGTCGAAAGGAGTTCGCGTCAGTCGAGTTTTCGGAGCTCATCGTCCAGGCGGGCCTCCAGCTGCTGGTCCTGGTCGTCGGCAGAGACAGAGACCTGTAACGCCTGGAGCTCCGAGTCGCGTCGTGACCAGCGGAGGGCCACGAAGCCAACTCCAACTAGACAGACCCCCCCGACGAGCATCGGGAAGAACCAGGACAGCTGGTTGAACGTTCCGATCGGCGCGCCGATCGGTTCCTGACTCCCGTAGGTATCAATGAAATGCTGATACACCCCGTCCCGGTCTTTTCCCATTGCAACTTGGTTATTTAGCCGGAGACGCATATCGGTCGCGGTGGCACACGTGCAGGTCGAGAGCGGCAGGTGCGAGCATGAACCACAGACACAGACCAGTTCATCTTGCAGCTCGGCCTCCAACCGCTGCTGGTCGGCCCCCAACTCCGCCCCATCGGGGACAGCAATCTGGGCCTTCGCCGTCGCCCCCATCCCGCCCAGAAGTACCGACACCAACACAAGTGACGTCGTCGCCGCTCCGGCCGGGACCTTGGCCGACACAAACGCCAGGCTACTCTCGGGAAGCAACGCGAGGCCGGTGCCGAGTGCCATAATCGCAAACCCGAACCAGATCCAATTAACGAGCGGATTCACAGTGATCTGAAACGCGGCAGATTGGTCGGCAAGATCGTAGGTCGCCAGTGTGATGTACAAGTCTTCTGAAAGCGACCGCCGTATCGCCACTTCCGTGGTGGGCTCGGTCTCGTGCTTACGAAAGAACCAGCGTGCCGGAAACAACTCGCCGGCCGCCTGACCATCCTTGAAGATCGTCATGTGCCCAGTGACCATCTGCTTCTGCCCGTCGTCAGTCTCGCTCACTCGCTCGTAGCGAACGAGAAACTGACCGAGCTCAACCTCATCACCCGGATTCATGAGCGCCTGCGTCTCGAGCTTATATCCAGCTCCGGCAAACCCGAGAAACATCAGGACAATGCCGATGTGTACGACGTAACCGCCGTAGCGTCGCCGGGACCGCATGATCAACCCGACGAGTGCCGTCACGATGTCGGTTCCGGTCGCCCCACGACGGACACCGGCACCACGCACGAACTCCTGAGAGATCGTGCCCAGAACAAAGGCACAGAGCGCAAAGCAGAGTCCGGACACCCACACCCGGAACCCGATGGCGGACAACCCAACTGCGGTAGCGACGGCCACACCCATCGGCCAGACAAACTGATACACCAGGTTGCTCAGGGTCGATTTTCGCCACGCCAACAACGGACCAATGCCGGTCAGCAACAACAGAACCAAACCGATCGGCACCATCCAGGTGTTGAAAAACGGTGGGCCTACGGTGATTCGCTGCCCCGTAAACGCCTCGCTGATCGTCGGAAACATCGTGGCAAAGAGGATGAAGAATGCCGCGAACAACAGAATCCAGTTATTCAGAAGGAACGCGGCTTCCCGCGAAGCCCATGACTCCAACTCGTTCCGCGCGCGTAGTAAAGGCAACCGATAGATGACCCAGCCGAAACTAAAGACCAGGATGATCACCATGAAGACGGAGAACAACAAAGTGAGCTCCGCATCCTCGCCGAAGGCATGCACGGACTGCACGATACCGCTGCGGGTCATGAAGGTCCCGAAGATCGTCAAGAAAAACGTGAGAATCACAAGCGTCACGTTCCAAATCCGAAGCATGCTCCGCCGTTCCTGCACCATGACCGAATGCAAGAACGCGGTCGCGGTGAACCACGGGAGCGCCCCGGCGTTCTCCACCGGATCCCATCCCCAAAAGCCGCCCCACCCGAGCTCCTCGTACGCCCAAATCATGCCCAGGGTGAGCCCAAGCGAGAGAAACAGCCACGAAAACATTGTCCACCGTCGTACGGCGCGCAGCCACGAATCGTCGAGGAATCCGGTAATCAGTGCCGCCATACCGAATGCAAACGGAATCGTCATCCCAACGAATCCGGTATACAGCGACGGAGGGTGAATCGCCATATACGGGTTCTGGAGCAGCGGATTGAGTCCACGGCCGTCGACCGGAGTTTCCGTCAGGTAGGTCGCAAATGGATCCTTGTGGACGATCATTACGAACAAGAAGAAGAGCTGAACCGCCCCAATGACAGCCACCACGTACGGAATCAGTTCACGCTGTCGTTCACGGTTCGCCTTGACCGCGATCGCACCGAAGACCGACAGGAGAAAGACCCAGAACATAATGGAACCGTCGAGACCACCCCAATATGAGGTCAACTTGTAGAAGAGCGGCTGGACCGAATCGGAGTACCGGTCGACGTAGCGGATGGTGTAATTCTCGGTGACGAATGCGTGGATGATGATCGACGAGGCGAGCGTCATCAGCGCGGTAACGGTGTAGAACGCACCGACCCCACTCTCAACGAGCCGCAGTGACCGACGCCGAGCACCGGCAACCGACGCGGCTATGGCGTACGCACAAGCGATGAAAGCGGCCAGGAGCGTATAGGAACCGATAGTGGCCATGAATTTGGGTAACTAGAACGACTCAGCGAGCGGGTGGCGGTCCTTGTCGTCTAAGGCAAGCCCCCGGACAAGTGTCCAATGACTAGTTGTTGGCGCCGTCAGTGTCGCCCGACTCCGAGACGCCGTCAGCAGATGCATCGATCGCGGGCTTCGGCTCATACTTAGACGGGCACTTCGCCATGATGCCACCCGGCTCGACAATTAGCACGTCCCCATCGAGACGCCCGGACACGACGACCTCAGATTCGTCCTGGAATGTGTCCGGTACGATTCCCGTGTACTCGGCGTGAACCACGTAGCCGTTGTTCTCGATCGCGAAGCGGTAGTCCAGTGAGCTTGGTTTCCACGAGATCTCTGATGCAAAGCCGTGTACCTGAAGGCGTTTGCCAACCCACTGGCCAGGATCGACCATCACCTCATCAACATGCTTGTAGTACTGGGTACCGTCCTGCATGGTGGTCCACATAAGCCCCACAAACGCAGTGACAAGAACGCCAGTCGTGAGTAGTATTTTGAGGCCTTGGCTTGGCATATCGTGAAACCCTCCGAAGATGCCTCTAAGGATAGCCTCGGCTCAACGCACAGTCAATCGCCACAGGCTCGCGTTCAACCTAACTATGTGGCCGCAGATGAACCGACCGTAAGCCACTACGGTCCTTGCAGTTACACTACGTCGTCGAGTTCCCTTATCAGCCGTTCGACAACCGGCAAGGGAAGCCCGACGACGTTCGTGTACGACCCCTCGATCCGGTCAACAAATCGAGAGGCGATCCCCTGAGCGCCGTAAGCACCGGCCTTGTCCATCGACTCTCCCGTCGCCACGTAGGCATCGATCGCACAGTCGTCAAGATCGACGAGTGTAACCTGCGTTGCCGCGACCGCCGTACGCCGGTCGGCACCGCCGACAAGGGCCACACCTGTCAAAACCTGGTGGGTACGGCCTGACAGCCGCCGTAGCATAGAGAACGCGTCGTCCCTATTGCGGGGTTTGCCCAGCACATCGCCATCAACGACGACGATCGTATCGGCAGCCAGCACGAGCCGGTTGTCTTTCAATCCGCTCGACACCGCAGTGGCCTTGGCCATCGCGATTCGAGCCACGAAGGTGTCAGGTGATTCACCAACGAGGCGTTGCTCGTCCACGCCAGACGGAACGATATCAAACGTATATCCCGCTCTAGTCAACAATTCGCGCCGACGTGGCGATGCTGATGCGAGCAGGAGTCGACGGGACGGGTGATACACTTGCGGAAGAATATATCTTTCACGCCATGATCGCCGCTCGTGATGTTGTACCTGGTGTCCTTACTGAGCTGCTCAGAGGTCAACCGACCTCCGACGCCAAAATTCGATTTGCCTGGATGTGCTGTGTGGGAACATCGATCGCGCGTGCAACGGCGGTGCGACTCGAATCCTCAACGGGCACACTCCATGTCTTCACCGACTCCGACAACTGGCGTCGAGAGGTGTCGCGTTCGGTCCCGACCGTCAAGCATAGGTTGACTGAGCTGCTTGGCCCAGGAACGGTCAAGCGCATTACCGTGAAACGGAGAGGACCTTCATGAGAGAGCCGGTCATTCTCAGTGCCGTTCGGGCTCCCACCGGAAAATTTCTGGGTGCCCTGAAAACCCTACCGGCGACCGAGCTCGGCGCCCGCGTCATTCGAGCAGTGGTCCTGCGTGCCAAACTCGACCCCGCGGAAGTGGACGAGTGCATCATGGGTAACGTGGTGTCGGCCGGGCTCGGACAAGCACCTGCACGACAAGCGGCAATCCGAGGCGGCCTTCCCGATCGCGTAGCAGCGCTGACCATCAACAAGGTCTGCGGGTCAGGTCTAAAAGCAGTCATGCTCGCGGCGCAAGGGATCGCGACCGGCGACATTGACGTCGCGGTGGCCGGTGGAATGGAGTCGATGAGCAACTGTCCGTATCTCCTGCCAACAGCACGCGAAGGGATGCGAATGGGCAACGCCGAGGCCGTCGACTCGATGATCCACGACGGGCTATGGTGCTCGCTCGAAAACTGGTCGATGGGTCTCGCATGCGAGGCGGTTGCCGACAAGTACGACGTCACCCGTACGGACCAAGACATCTTCGCCGCCAGCAGTCATCACAAGGCTGCCCAGGCGATTCGAGAGGGCTGGTTCAAGGACGAAATTCTCCCGATCGATATCCCACAACTTAAAGGTAATCCGATCAGGCTGGAGTATGACGAGGGCGTCCGACCCGACACTTCAGCCGACGCGCTTGGCAAGCTCAGGACGGCGTTTAAGGAGAATGGCACGGTAACGGCCGGAAACGCCCCTGGGGTCAACGATGGCGCTGCCGCCGTTGTCGTCATGGCGGCTGAGAAAGCGAGCGCACTCAACCTCACACCTATGGCGAGAATCGTGGGGCAAGCCATGAGCGGCTTGTCGCCAAAGTGGATCCTGATGACGCCGGTGCAGGCAGTTCAGAAACTCCTCGCAAAGACCGGCTGGACATTGTCCGACGTCGACCTCATTGAATTGAATGAAGCGTTTTCGGCGCAGGCATTGGCGGTGATTCGGAACCTTGACGTCGACCCGGAGAAAGTGAACGTCAATGGCGGCGCCGTTGCCTTGGGCCATCCCATCGGAGCCAGTGGGGCGCGCATCCTGACAACGTTGCTCTATGCCCTCAAGCAGAGGAATCTCAAGCGCGGAATCGCAACGCTATGTCTGGGTGGCGGAAACGGCGTAGCCTTGGCAGTAGAGCGGCTGTAGGAGGATCGAGGGTCTTCGGTCGCAGGTCAAAAATCGTGGCTCTGAGGGAGACAGTCACGAACCCATGACTTATAACCTGTGACTGGCGGCCATTAACGATTCACGAGCGAAGGCTCCAGACTGTTGTCGTGCTATCCCTCCGTCTTCCAGAACGTGACACCGCCAGCCTGCTTACCAGCATCGACCGTCCCGACGCGCTCTCCCGCCTCCACGGGTAGACCTCCACTGTACCGGGTTCGCTTCCAACCCCCTCAAGCGTGACAAACGCATACTAGCCGAAGGTGACACCGTGGGAAATCGTGCGCCCGGTATCGGCTCGCGAGCGCTCGTGCCCAGATTAAAGATCCCAGAACCTGCCTTCCGCGAGCGCGTATCTCCGGTCAACAAGAGTTTCGTGCAGGCACTGGGTGACCTGTAACCTCGACCTCAGTCGTGCTTCAAAAAACACCTAACCTCACCAGAGGGGCGAAAGTCTTTTGAGTTGTAACTTGCTTATTTATAAATATATACATCTCTTATGGTTCTTATTTTCGCTTGACAATGGCCTGGCACGCCTCTAGAATGGCCATCCACCTTTACGACATAGTTTCCTGCAGCGGAGTCATCAATGCCCACCACGGATCGATCAGAACGCGAGCGAACACGAGCGGTTGATATCGCCCTGACACAAATCGAAAAGCAGTTTGGCAAAGGTTCAATCATGCGGCTCGGACAAAAGGGCGCGATTACGGCGGTCCCTAGTATTTCGACCGGGTCAATCAGTATCGACTATGCGTTGGGCATTGGCGGCGTGCCGCGGGGGCGTGTCATTGAGATCTATGGACCGGAGGCATCTGGTAAAACCACCTTGGCACTGCAGGTAATCGCGCAAGCGCAGGCGACAGGAGGAAATGCAGCATTCGTGGATGCAGAGCACGCCCTCGATGCCGCCTATGCGAAAAAACTGGGTGTCGATCTCGACAATCTATTGGTCTCTCAACCAGATCATGGCGAACAAGCGCTCGAAATCGTTGAGGTGCTCGTGAGATCAGGCGGCGTAGATGTGGTTGTCATCGACTCTGTGGCAGCTTTGGTGCCACGCACCGAGATCGAGGGTGATATGGGTGATGCTCAGGTTGGCCTCCAGGCCAGGCTCATGTCGCAAGCACTCCGAAAACTCACGGGTGTCGTATCCAAATCACGAACGTCTCTCGTTTTTATCAACCAACTCCGTGAAAAAATCGGTGTCATGTTCGGCAATCCCGAAACTACGACGGGAGGACGTGCGTTGAAGTTCTACTCGTCAGTACGGATCGATATCCGGAGAATAGGAGCCATCAAGGATGGCGACCAGGTCGTTGGTGGGCGTACGCGGGTCAAGATCGTCAAGAACAAGCTCGCAGCCCCGTTTCGTCAGGCCGAGTTCGACATCATGTACGGAGAGGGGATTTCTCGGGAAGGAGACCTGCTGGATCTGGCTGTCGACCGTAATATCATCGAAAAGAGCGGCACCTGGTTTTCTTACTCCGGAGAACGACTCGGACAGGGACGCGAAAACGTCAAACGTCTTCTCAAGGAGAAGCAAGAAATTTTCACAGCGATTGAAGCCCAGCTTCGTAAAGAGCTCGGGCTCGTCATCGAACCAAAACCGGAGACCACAACCACCTGAGCCGAGAACCTTGAGCCCGCGGAACCTACCATCCGTCATCGGGATGAGTAAAGAGTGCTTGATTCGCTGCTGTCACTCGACGCGTCGGTCTTACAGTGGTTCAACGCCCTGCCTCGCCCTACCTCGCTAACATTCATCATGAACGCCGCTACCATCAGCGGTGTCGGCTCAGCCATCTGGTTTGGTCTGGCCCTTGTCGTTGCACGGCAAGGAGATTTCGAATCTGCCCTTCGTGTCGTGTTGTCACTGATCGTGACGACCGTCGTGGTCAGCGGTGTCCTCAAACCATCGATCAACCGAGACCGTCCCGCACTCATGGCGCTTAGTGAGCATGCCGTCGTGATCCAGTCGAACTCACCATCGTTTCCGTCGGGACATGCGGCCGGCGCCGCCGCGGGCGCATACAGCCTCACTCGGGTCTGGTTCACACGAGCACCGTTGGTATGGAGTCTAGCTATCGTGATCGCGGTTTCAAGAGTGTACCTAGGGGCTCACTATCCACTAGATGTCCTGATTGGATTTTTCGTCGGTCTTTCGTGCGGGATCGTCGTAACCGGGGGGTCACGCCAGTGCCGCTAGGGTTATCAGAGGTAACCGCCCACGCTCTTCCAGGCACCGACCCCTCAATCACGCGGGCCAGGTATGATGAACATCTTCTCGCCGGACTCAAGGAGTCCAAGATCGCGGCGTGCGAGTTCTTCGATTTTGCGCGGCTCTTCTAGAAGCATCCGGACTTCCTCGCGGAGCCTGTCGTTCTCCGCTCGGAGGGAATCGATCAGCTGGAAGACAGCGGTCAACTCGTGATTGGCGCGAACCAATGCGACCAACCCCCGCTCACCCACCACCGCGTTACCCAGCAGGATAACGGTAACAAGGAGGACCAGAAAGCGGGTGGTTCGCCGTCGGGGACGCTGGCGTCTGGGGACGAAACCCAATCCGAGAGAGTTACCAGGCTGGGACCCAAGGACTTTGTTCGCCACTCACTGTCTAGAGTAACGCAGTCTCGACTCAGAGTACAACTCAAAAACGTCACGCCAGATCGAAAACGTCACCGAGCACATCCTGATTCTCCATGACATTCCAACACGAGAGATGCGCAAGTAGATTCACCTGAGCAGGAGTAAGGCGGATTAGTCTTCCCGGATTTTGAGCACGCGTCAGATAGTGTGGAAAACGTGCAAATGGTCCGTCAGGCTTCCCAGAGCGACCCTGCTGCACCAGACGCCGAACCGGCGACGGCAGAAGCCTAAACCAGCGCTCCACGTGCTCGTTATAGCACCAGCAGATGGTAACCTCGGTGTCACCCGTGAGCCCCCACCATGGGTTCGGTTGAACGACGTGCCGGGTAGTCGTCATGACCGTGTCACCTCGACGTTTAGCTGCCTGCAACCCAGCAACCACCACCCTGTAGTCAGCCTCAGGAAACACTCGGTTGTGAGAAAACCTCGTGCCGGGCGCACCAAATAGTGGAGCGAGGGATGGATCGACTGCTCCGTGCCTAGGCCAATTTGCGGGATCGTGGTCGACAGAAAGTGGCCACATAGTATTAATGAAGACCACCACCGCTTTCACGCCGCGTCTTAGTAGCGAAATCAGACCATAATTTTCGACGTCACCACCGTCCGTAAAAACCTCTGACGTTCCGGCGCTATTCGACCCACGCAATGGCCAGTACGTGGCGTGTGGGTAGCCGCGGAGGTCGCGGTCCGGCGTACTGAATGCGCTGCTCGCCCCAATCGCGTCGGCGAGCGTGAAGGGATCGGACGGCAGCGTCAGCGTGACCAGTCCATCTGACGCAGGACCAGCGCTCGGTGCGTCACTCCCGAACGCGAACGGCTCGACAAATCCCCCACCTACTGCATGAGCTGGATGACCTCCCGACCGGAGCATCAACCGCTGTCCGCTTCCGATTCCAAGTGGTGAGTACTCGAACCCGACCAGGTTCACGCGGGTAAGGTCAGGTTCGTCGCTCGGCCAATTCAGCGCGGAATGCACAAGGAGGTAGGGTCGATAGGCCGCAGCCCTGACCGTGTGGAAGCGAAAGTGTCGAAGCGACGAATGGCGGAGACGAATCTCCTTAGCCGTTGAGTCATCCAGGGTGAAGCTGACCCGCTGGTCCGGGTCGTACAACCCGAACGGGCTGAGAAAGGTCAGGCCCACGGCTCGGGCCCAGACAGCATCTCGACCAACCGAGCGGACTGCGCGTGCCGCCGCGAGGGCAGTCAAGAAATCTCCGGTTGCCGCGAACCCCAGCAAGCGGGGATCGAGCTGTGTCAACGCACCAAGGGAAAGTTCTTCGGGATCGGTTGGAGCACCCAGTAGATCAAGGTCCGAGTCGACTCCCTCCGTCGGCGGATAGTAGGTGTACGACGTCGCGGCCCAGGCTCCCCCTGATACGGCTGAGAGATAGCCGACTCGATTGATCAGCCCGGTGGCGGTCAGGCCACGCAGCTGCCCAACGGTCGCAGCATACGACCGAGTACCGCCGCCTGAAAAGCAGACCCCGGTCAGCGCCGGAGGAAGTAAAGCCGATCGATGCGTCTGCTCCGGATAGATCGCCTTTGGTCCGTCTGTGAACCAGACACGGGCTCGAACGTGTGAGATTGCAGCGGTCACGGTTGAGACGAGGGCTGCATCGGATACTCCATCGTGAAGGGATCCGGAAGTGGAATCCTGCCGATCGATCCGTTCGTCAGCCGATCCAACGAAAATTCAGGATGGTCGGAGTCGCCCTCCTCAATCGTGGAGATGTCACCCGTAATCAAGATGACAAGCTGATCGGGATTCAGGTATTGCCGTGCAACGCGTGCGACGTCGTCTCCAGTGACGGCACCGATTCGATCTCGGTAATGGGTGAGATACTCCGGGTCCCGACCGGTATACTCGTCGTTCGCAAAGAGGCTCGCAGTCGACGACGCGCGAGAGAAGTTTCGTGTGAACGTCTCTATGAACGACGCTTTCGACGTGCGGAGTTCCACTTCGGTCACCTGCTGGTCACGGATACGGCCGATCTCCTCAAGCACGATTGCCACCGCCCGCGCAACCGTCTCACTACGAGATTGGAAGCTCACACGAAACAAACCGTCGTAGTACGTACCTAGTCCGAACCTGGAAGAGGCACTGTAGGCTAGTCCTTCATCCGACCGAATTCGGGTTAGTAACCGCGACGTGAACCCACCGCCGCCAAGAATGTCGTTCATCACCAGCAGCGCGTACCTGTCAGGATTATCGCGCCGGCTCCCCAGGTGACCAACCGACACACGGCCCTGGTTCACGTCCGGCTTGTCGACGGTGTAGATTCCGGGATTGAGCTCATGCTTCGGCGTAGGAACTAGCACCACGGGGTCGGTCTTGACCGCCCAATCGGCCATGTGCGCCTCCAGCTTCGGGAGGATCTCGTCTGGCGTCACATCGCCAGACACCGAGAAAATGAATGCGCCCGGATGATAGTACCGGTCATGAAATGCGGCGAGATCGTCCCGAGTAATCGACTCGACGGACGGACGCGTAACGAGTCGCGTCGAGAAGTGGGTATCGCCGCGCATCAGTCGACCCCATTCCCGACCCTCGATGCTGCCGGTGCTGTCGTTCCGCCGCTGCATCCCCTGCAGGCTCTGGCTCTTGGCGAGCTCCAACCTGCCCTGGTCAAATCGTGGAAATCGCAACATGCTGAAGAAGAGATCAAGCGTCGCATCCAGATCCTTGGTCAGGCTGTTGAAGGCAGCTCGACCCGACGTCGGTCCGACTGAGCTACCGATCTCGGCCGCCAAAAAAGCCACCTCGTCGTCAAAGTCAGCAGCCGACAACGCCGCTGTACCTCCAGCTCGCATCTGGTTTCCTGTGAGACTCGCCAACCCCTGCTTTCCATCGGGCTCGAGATAGCTTCCCGTCCGCACTGTGACCGATACTGAGACCAACGGGAGCGTATGATCCTCGACCACAAAAACAACCACGCCGTTCGACAGCACGTGGCGGTGTCGTTCGGCGACTGGCGGGTCGAACTCGAGCGCTTCGAACGAGAGCTCCCGTGGATGCGCCGGAATGTCCTGCGCCAACACGGTCTGAGCGGTTGCCAGGCTGACAAAGATGACAAGAGGCAACATCGGTAGTGCGCCCTGGGTAGGTGTCAGGCTCATCTCCCTGCTCCAATCGCCCCGATCCGAGCCTCGATAACACCGAGTATGGCGCTAGCCAGGTCCCGGTTCTCCTCAAGAGCCGTTGCCATCATCTGCTCTGCCTGTGCCAGGAACTGTTGTAGCTGTTCGATATCGAGCTCCGCGACCGTCGCCATGGTCTGGCGAAGCTGCTCACGTTCCTGATCGTCGAGTCCTGAGAGCATCGGACCGTCTCCCTCGCCGTCGTTGGTACGCCGATAGTAGACAGCAACCGCCCGGTTCTCTTTAGTGAAGTACTCATTGGCCACCCGACGAATGTCGTCTGGTGTCACCGCTTCGTACAGGGCGGGGTCAGTGTTGATCGTCTCCCAGCCTCTGTTGTTCTCGCGAATGAGCAGTTGTACCATCAACTGGAAATTGCCTTCCAGATCGCGAAACGTGCTCGCTGCGTTCTGATTCTTCACCTTCTGGAGCTCCCGATTTCCGACAGGTTCGGTCCGGATCTTCTCAAGCTCGCCCTCGATCGCGTGCTCGACGTCCTCCGGTGTCTGTCCCTGTCGGGCCGTGCCCCGGATCTCGAACATGCCCTCGAACTTGAACCCGGACTGGCCTCCTGAGGCGTTCGTCGCCACCTGCTGGTCTTCGACGAGGGCTCTATACAGCCGCCCTGTGCGCCCGCTCAGTAGCTGCCCGAGCACCACGAGGGCCGGTTCATCGACGTGCCCGTCAGGCACGGAGTGATAGCGCATCAGCACTTGCGGATTGGTGTCGGCGTACGCTTCCATTCGCTTCTCAGCCAGCTGTGGCATCTCCCGGGTGCGAGGCTCAAGCGGCGGACGCGCACTGCGCGGAATCCGGCCAAAATAACGTTCCGCCAAAGCCGTAGCATGCTCTGGGTCGAAGTCCCCGACGAGGGCGGCAGCAATGTTATTCGGAGCGTAGTACACATCGAAGAACGCCAGCGCCTCTTCGCGCGTCATCCCCTCAAGGTCACTCGGCCACCCGACAACAGGCCAACTGTACGGGGACGACCCCCAGAACATGGCGTCGAACTGCTCCTGATACTTCCCGATGGGTGTGCTGTCAGTACGTAAGCGTCGTTCCTCATGCACAACATCGCGCTCAGAGTAAAACTCTCGAAACACCGGGTTAAGCAACCGATCAGACTCCATCCAGAACCACAGCTCCAGCTTGTTCGCCGGTACGTTGATGAAGTACACCGTAAAATCGTTACTCGTCCCGGCGTTCATACCCGAGGCGCCCTGCTCAGTATAGATTCGGCTGAAGTCCTCTTTGACCACTATCTCTTGTTGGCGCGCCAGCAAGTCGTCGAACTGAGCCAAGAGTTCGAGGTGCCGGGACGAACGGGCCTCGGGGTCGTTTGGGTCGTCGATTTCTCCGAGCCGGTGGGCGACAAGTAGCTGTGCTTCCTCGACGGCGAGCTCAACCTTGATTTGGTCCAGCTGTTGGATAATTGCCAGGTCTTCCGTAATGTTCTCGGTCCCAATCGTGTGGGTGCCCTTGAACATCATGTGCTCGAATAGATGCGCGACCCCGGTGATTCCCGGGCGCTCGTAGACGGAACCAACTCGCGCGATCCACCCAGCTGCGATATTCGGATCACCAGGGCGCGGCACCATTAGCACTTTCATCCCGTTCTTGAGCTCGTGTTCGATCACGGGAACTTCCTGCGCTTGACCACGTGCCGACACCAAACCAATAATCATCGTCAGCGAAACGAAAGTGGCACATCGGCGAAGATCGAACTGTTTCATGGGATCCCTCTGATTGGCGACGTCCGATCGATGTCTCGTCGACCGGGATCTGGGAGTGTCGCACACCGGGTGGAACAAATTAAAGTCTCGGCTTAAAGGACGCCTCGACATCCTAATGGAGCATCACGAATCTCTATCTCCACGAAGCTCCCCTTTACCTCCCGTCTTCATCCTATCGATTCTCTCGATAAGCTCGCCGAGACGGAGAGACAGATCCGATAGTTTTCGCCATTTTTCAGCATTTTGCAGACCGAACGACACCGCGAAGTCTCGCTCACTGTCGGAGAGATCATGGATCTGAGCGGCCGAGACCGCACCTTTCATCTCGGCATCGGTCACTTGGGCTTCGAGCCACAACTGCTCGATCTGCTCTCGAACAGAGTTCGCTTCCTGGTAGAGCTTGTCGACGTTCTCTTCGTATCCCAAACCGTCGCTCACCTCTCCGCGACGATGCCTTACCGTCTTCGATCGTCCCGCTGATCGCCGACGCAGTACCCGCGTCTCCTCCAGCTTAGATGCTAGCGGCGGGTGCCCTCGATGTCAGTCCTGATCCTGAACAATGTTTTACCAGCGGTCACATAGAGTGTTTGAAGGTCAGGCCCTCCAAAGGCCGCGTTCGTTACCGTGTCTTCAGGAATCGGAATGAACTCAAGAAGGGCGCCATCAGGAGCAAACACGTAGACCCCAGCCTCTGTCGCCAGCGTCTCTGTCGTGCCTCGCAGCCGATTGAGGCCTGCGGCAACATACAGATTTCCGGCTGTGTCAATGGTCATCCCATCACCGCTTCGGCCAGGAAAGAAATCGTGAAAGACCCGCATGTTACTCGGGCTCCCTTCTTCACTGAGGTCGTAGGCGCGGATCAATCGGGCTCCACCCTCACGTCCGTTAGCTTCAATCACATACAACGTGCGGTCATCGGGTGCGACCACGACGCCATTTGGCCGCTCGATCTCAGGCTCGCTCAAGATTCGCGTGATCGAACCATCAGGATCGACCCGATACACCCCGTGCACACCCGTTTGCTCAGGTGTTGGGTTAGGACCTGGGCGGTCGGTGAAGTAGAGACGTCCACGGCCGTCAAACGTCAGGTCGTTCGGTTGATGAAGCTGCTTCCCCTCATAGGAATCGGCCACGACCTCCACCTCACCAGTATCAAGATTTGTGCGGGTGACGCGCGGCAGCACGGCTTCGCCGTCTCCACCCTCACAGGCAAGGAGCCTCCATTCGCTGTCAAAGATCAGTCCGTTAGCGCGGTAACTCTCCTCCCGGAAGGTCGACAGCACACCGTCTGGTGACAATGTCATGATCCGACTGTTTGCTAGGTCGGTGAAGTAGACCCGACCGTCTGCGTCGACGGTTGGTCCCTCCGTGAACGCCACAGTGGCGGCGACCTCGACCGGACGCAACTCCGGTAACGAGGAAGAAACAGGGGCCTCAGACTCCGGAGTGGCTTCTGGAGCAGACCCCGACACGCAGCCCACTCCAAGAAGGGCAACAGTCACCAGCGCACCGCTCCATGCGAGCCAGACTCGTCGGTAGGGCATGCATAACCTCTTGATCGTTTTGATTATCTTGAACATGGTCTATCGGCTCCTGTGGCGCGCCACGTGGTCACGTCTTGTCAGTCGGATTCATTTGACGTCGCCACTGCTAAATCGTTTCAACTACGTCCACGCCTGGTCCATTGGGGACAACAAACGTGTAACTCAGTGTCCGAGCTTGCAGCTCGTCGAGGCTCTCTGTATAACCGTTACCGATCGCGAGTTCTTGGGGAATCACCCTGACCGAGACATAGTCCTGGAACACGCCGCCGCCAGCCGAAACCATCCTCGCCAGGATAGAGCGTGACGGCGACGCCCAACGCGTCTTGTCCAATCCTCCAATCCAACAGCGAGTGCCTCGTTGGTCACGGTCATATCTGCGAACTGCCCTCCAAGCAATCAGGGTATTGCCGCAACCCCGAGAGCGTCAATCATCAATGCGAAAAGCGGCACGAACTTACTAAGTGCCCGCCCTGCGGCACCATTCACTGCAACTCACTGCAACCACGCGATTAGTAACGAAAGTGTCACCGGGCTAAGCAGCGTCGAGGTGACGACCACGCTCGTAACGAAACGCGGCGCCGCCGCGTACTCGATCGCTAGTATCGTCGCAAGAACGGCGGCCGGAGTTGAGGCTTGCAAAATGGCCGCCTGTCGAGCAGCACCAGAAAGGTCCACAAGGTCGGCCCCGGCAAAGGCAAGTACCGGCGCAATGAACAGGCGGACGACCGTGGCACTCCCAACTACAGGCAGTGTGGTAGGCCTGCCGGCCTCGGCGAGCTGCATACCAAGCACCAGAAGCATCATCGGCACCGTCGCATCGCTAAGCAGTGACACCGGTCGCATCACAAGCGTTGGTACGGGAACAGCAAACGCCACCAATAAGCCGGCGGCAACGGCTCCGTAGATCGTTGGCACCTTCAGGGCGCGGGTCAGAGTCTGAACTAGGCTTTGGTGGCTGCTGCCTGCCACCAGGACACCAACGGTGTAGGTCAGTACCGCACTCGTCACAAAGTAAATCGTGGCGAACACAAGCGCGTCCTCTCCAAACGCAAACAGAACAACCGGCAGCCCATAGTTGCCGTTGTTGGAAAACATCGCGACCAGCATGAAGCCCGCCCGCGTAGGTCGGTCCAGGCGCAGCAGCATCGCCGCCACACCCGCAAGGATCCCCATCATCGCTGTCATGAGTACGCAAAACAGAACCAGTCGCCAGAAATCCGCACCACCGATTGACGCGGTTAGCAGAAGCTCAAACACAAGGCAGGGTACCAACGCGTTGAACGTGATGTGGGACAGCTGAGTTGCATTAACACGTAGAAACCGCGCTAGCGCGAATCCGACGCCTGCCACCAGGAAGACCGGAAGAATGCTCGAGACGAAGATCGAGAGAACCGTCAGTGATCCACTCCCTCAACGAGAGCGCGCTCTTCCAGGAAAGCGTTGGTGACATCGGCCTTACCGGGGTGGGCGTCGCGATTCGGTAACATGGTGCCGTAGAACGCCAATCCTACCAGCAGAGGCCCGTCGTGGGATCAAATTTAGCCGGTCAAGAGTAACCGTTGCTGGCAACACATTCAGCCAGGTGGGACTTCAGTTTCGCAACACCAGCACCGGTTTGAGCCGAGACCGCGAAGCCTCCATGCTTCCTCCCAGAATCAGCCTCGCATCGGTCCATCTTGTTGAAGACGGGTAACACCCGGCACATGTCGACTCCGAGGTCGGCTAGCACCACCTCACCTACCTCCATCTGCTCGCGCCACTGCCGGTGACTTCTATCGATGACATGCAGGACGACGTCGGCCTGGGCGATTTCCTCAAGCGTACTGCGGAACGATGCCACTAGATGATGGGGGAGTTTACGGATGAAACCAACGGTATCAACGAATATAACCGTCGCCTGACCTCCGAGAGATCCCTTGCGAAGCTTCGAGTCAAGCGTCGCAAAGAGCTTATCTTCGGTGGGCACGCCGGCGCGCGTAAAACGATTGAAGAGTGTCGACTTTCCAGCGTTTGTGTAGCCCGCGAGCGCCACGAGCGGTACGCCACGCCGCCCCTCACGATGGAGCGCACGGGTCCGTTCGATCTTGGACAACTCCTTTTTCAGCTGCTTGATCCGAGTGCGCAGCATCCGCCGGTCGGCCTCGAGTTGAGTTTCACCCTCACCCCCTCGCACCCCGATTCCACCCACCTGTCGAGACAGATGGGTCCAGCGACGCGTCAGACGGGGCAGCTGGTACTCGACCTGGGCCAACTCGACCTGGGTGCGAGCCTCGCGCGTCCGAGCCTGCCGGACGAAGAGGTCGAGAATCAAAGTGCTGCGGTCGATGACTGCACATTCGATGATCCCTTCCAAATTTCGGACCTGATTCGGCGTCAAATCGTCGTCGAAGATCACTACATCGGCGTTAAACTCCTTGGCCACCTGCGAAATCTCACCCGCTTTCCCGCGTCCGATGAACGTCCTCGCATCGGGCACACGTCGGTTTTGCAGGCCCCTGCCAACCACCTCCATCTCGGTACTTCTGGCGAGCTCCGCCAGTTCGTCGAGGTTTTCATCGACGACACCGCCGGCCTGAGTCGGCAGCGTAAGACCCATAAGAAAGGCACGAGATACCGCTCGGTCGGACCGGCCGGTCAAGCGAGTATCTTGGTCAGAAGTCGGATCTCTGTGTCGAAGTTTCGGTGGGCTCACGGCGTTACGCAGACAAAACTCTCGGCCGTGCTGGGATCCCCGGATTGATCGTATCGCGCGACGGACGGATACGGACACAGCTTGCGAGTAAACGCGATAGTCGTCGCGTCGGCATCGTCGTCAACATATTTTGTGGCAATCAGCTTGTCTGGCGCCACTCCGTGTTCAACCCACTCCTCCAGAGCCGCTTGTAGATCGTGATTCGCGTCACGAGTAGGAGGGAGCTGCTGCCCGACACCTCCGAAACTGTTGGCTCCAGGGCCACGGTAGCAATGCGCCATTCCAGGGACCATGAACAATCGATAGAAATCTTGCGTCGCGGCCCGACCACCCATTTCCGCCGCGACGAGCTCATAGTAGTTTGGGCTGTACCCTGGTTGCACCGTCTGATCGTTCCACCCGTGATACTGGATAATTTTGACCCCCCGCCGCTGCGCAGCCGACAAATCGGTTTCGACAGCGTCGGCAAGCGAGCCAACTTTCGATTCAGCAAAAGCCAAGTGGCCGTCAAAATCGAAGCTCTGATAATCCCAGTTTGGATCTTCGAACACCAGATTCGAAAAATACGTATGCCCCAGATTGGTCACCGCGTCAGCGCTCACAAATCTTTCCCATCCGCTTTCGCCGCCCATCGCCCACCCCGGATAGATGGACTCACCGGTTCGCGGATTTTTCGGGCCGCCGTAGAGTTTTTTCAACGACACAATCTGCGCCTCAGTCAGGCAGTCATCGCTGTCTCCCGTGGTGCACTTCAGTGTGGCGGGATCGAAGGCACACTTAGCCGGCTCCTCAATCAGACCATCGATAAGCCCGTCGCTTGCATCACACGCGGCAACGGCCGCGGTCTGGATTGCGGGCAGCTTGGACGCTGGTATCGCGGCCCCTGGCGCACTGAGCGTCTGTGCGTCCCAAACAAATCCCGCGTTCGAATGCGACTGGAAGTTCCAAGGTGCTCCCACGACAACCCCGTCATAGTCCTCCGGGTACCGCTGGACTTCCTTGAGAGCCTGACGTCCACCGTTCGAGCACGAATTGAAGTACGCGTGGGTAGCCGCTCGTCCGTAATAGGCTTCGATCAAGCCCTTCGCCGCTACCGTTACAAGATGCTTCGAGCGATAGGCGTAGTCGATTACTCGTTCCGGATGGCCAATGGCCCAGTTATCTTCGGTCGACCGATGCCCGGTATCAGTCGACGCCGTTGCGTATCCTCTCCTCAACCACTCGTCGAGACCGCCATCCAAGCCCAGGCGCGTATAGTTGAGCCTTCCCGCGAAGCCACCCTCTCCGGATGACACAAATTTTCCGTTCCACGAATCGGACGGCAACCAGACTTCGAAACGAATCTCGGAATCGCTGGTCGGTCGACTGACTCCGGTCACGCGACAAAACGGCGGAAGGCCAGTCAGGATCTGGTCTGTGGGTGTTACCAGTGAACCTCCTGAGACCGTCGTCGACACCGTCATGGTTGTGTTACCTTCGAATGTCAGACTGACCAACTCCGCACACGCCCGTTCGGAAGCTGGAGACTCCTGGCCCTTGACAGGGAACGAGACTAGAACCATGGCGGCAGATACGGTCGCCACACTTAGCAGTGCTAGTAATTCGAGTACGCTGCGGCCGAAGAGTCGCCGGTTACTCTGACGAAACGCTTGAGACGCTAGGTTGCGATTGCCCATATGTATGTGTGCTTATTCTACGCTAGGTCGTCCATTGCTCCACTTGAGGGGCACATAGGGACACGGACCTGCAGGTAACCATCACATACTCTTCCACTACACGGACAGGTCGATCCCGGCCAACACGTCGTCGGCAGGTATTCGCTGTAAAGGTGGACCCCAGACCTGCCTGAAAACCTCAATGCTTAAGATTTGATCAGCATCCGGCTTGCACAGGAAGCAGCGGTTGACCGGTACATGCTGGGTCCGATGCGCGCGAAGCGCCTTGGCCTTCACATCTCGATAGGGAGTGATGTCGACCCTGAAATCAACTCCTGGCGCAAGACTTAGATCCGCCGAGCGCGTTACCTCCCACGGCAGAATCGGTGTGGTCCACAAGAGGCGTTGCACCCGGTGCGGCCTAGCTGACTCGGTCGCCCAGCGTGGATCGGCGGACGCCGCAACGGCATCCATCGTGAAACGAGAAATCGCTATATGGTCGGCATGCTCATTCATACCGTTCGGGTCGAAGGTAATCACGACATGCGGCCGATGGCGACGGATCAGTGTAACCAACTCTTCACGGATCCGGTCTATCGGCGCGTCTGCAAGATACTTGTCCTGATAGTCCAACAGATGCACCTGAGAAATGCCGATCAAGTCAGCAGCCTGGCGAAGCTCGGCCTCACGGAGCTCAGGCAGGACCTTGCGGTCGCACAGTGGAGGATCTCCCACTCGACCGGCATCACCACGAGTCGCCGTCACCAGGCTTAACTGTGCGCCACGCTCTACGTA
>Ga0315338_1002004_pt1 | contig 22238 bp, 15 predicted proteins | sample ASW8metaG_FD_204518 | JGI IMG/M metagenome (GOLD analysis project Ga0315338, IMG submission 204518) | Ammonia-oxidizing marine archaeal communities from Monterey Bay, California, United States - ASW #8 | ecosystem: Environmental > Aquatic > Marine > Coastal | place: USA: California | collected... | reverse complement strand
TGCCGCCCTGAAGGGTCGCTTTTTGGGACGTTTTCGGGGCGTCGAACGTCTTCACCGGCCCTTAAGGCCCGCTGTCGAACGCTCTCCTGCCGAAAACCTACCAAAATGCGATCAAGACCATCGCAGTTTATGAGTCCGTGACCTAAAGTGCCGCACACCCCGTTGCTAAGGAATCATAGCCATGTCCGCCAATGCCAAGATCCTCGCCTTCGCCGGCAGCACCCGCACCGATTCATTCAACAAGACGCTGTTGCGGACTGCCGTCCGCGCCGCAGAGGCAGCGGGCGCTTCGGTAACTACGATCGATCTCGCGGATTATCGGATGCCGATTTACGACGGCGATCTGGAAGCGGAAAGCGGCCTACCGGAAAACGCGGTAAAACTAAAATCCTTGTTCATGGAGCATAACGGGCTGCTGATCGCCGCCCCGGAATACAACAGCTCGATCACACCGGTGTTGAAAAATACCATCGATTGGGTGTCGCGCCGCGATGGCGCACCAGATCTGAGCTGCTATGCGGGGAAAACGGCAGGGCTCATCGCGACCGGCGGCGGGAATGGCGGCTTGCGCGGTCTTGTCCATGTCCGGCAGATACTGGGCAACATCGGCGTTCTCGTCATTCCGCAACAGGCCGCCGTTCGGGGCGCCTGGTCCGCGTTCGACGAGGGCGGCGAACTTAAGGACGAGGATCAGCGCGGCACGGTGGAAGCGGTCGGCGCAGCCTTGGCTGATACGCTCGCGAAGCTGCACGGCTGACCGACGACCGCGTTACAATTGCCGTAGGCGCGGGACGGCCACGGCGATAATAAGGCCCACCAGAATTAGAATCGCACCGTTGACCGCGAAGGCGTTGGACAGGCCGATGGCGACGGACAACGCGCCCATCTGCAGGTGACCAATCGGTGCGATCCCGACCGCAAGGACCCATACGCCCATCGCGCGGCCGCGCAATTCATTGGCGACGCTGAGCTGCATCATGCTCTGCGTGAGGACGTCCGACGCCGTCGCCATGAGCGCGACGAGGGCGACCGCGAATACGGTAAACATCAATGCCCCCTCGACCGAGAGCAGCAATATGCTCACGCCGAAGGCGAAGATAACGAACAGATAAAAAAGGCCGCGGCGACGCATTTGGCCCATGAAGGACATCGCCAGACCCGCGACGATTCCGCCCGAAGCTCGGGCCGCGTGCAGGTACCCCAGCCCATCCTCACCGAGATTGAGCCTCGCAGTCGCGAGCTCCGGGAGGCCGGTCGCGAACGAGAATCCAAATATTTCGACCGCCGCCGTGACCAGGACAAGCATCAGTAGAATGCCGTTGCTACGCAGTTCCGTAACATATTCGCGCAAATTCTGCCCGATCGGCGCGTGCCCTTTGGCGGCCGCACGGCCTGCCGACCGGAGGCGAACGAACGTCGCGAACGCAACGAGATGCCCCGCTGCAATCACCATAAGCGCGGCCGGGGCGCCGTGATCTTTCATCACAAAGCCGACCAGCAAAGCACCGATGAGTTGCCCCGACCGTGCGCTTAAGTTCAACAATCCCAACCCGGAAACGATCTGGTCGCCGCCAACGATATCGTAGGCATAGCTGATCCGGACGGGTTGATGCAGCGCGCGCAGGCTTCCGGTCAGTAAGGCAAAACAGATGATCAGCCAAAGCTGCTCGAAACCGTAAAACAACAGGGCTGCGAAGCCGGTCAGGTTGGCGATGATCGCCAACTCGGTCCGCCGCAGCAGCGTTCGGCGATCCATCCAGTCGGCGACCGCACCGGACAGCATGCCGAATACGAACAGAGGCAGAAAATAGACCGCCATGATCGCGCCGATCCAGAGGGTCGATTCGGTGATCTGATAGACCAGCGCGCCGAGTACGACATGCTCGCCGCTCATGCCCTGCTGGTTGAAGGCGGCGCCAAACCAAAGGCGGCGAAAATCCGGCTCCTTCAGCGCGGGCAGTTTCATGAAAGAGCCCTGGCGCTCCGAATGATTATTGGGTTGTGGAGTCGACGCACGACAACGCTATGAGGCTTCGCGCAAATGGCGCCGCGCCGCTGCCACTCAAATCGGAATTCTAGAATTCGGCACGCAGTCCGGCGGTGTAGCGCTGCCGGTCGAAATCCTTGTAACCGAGCAGCATTTCCGCGTCCAAAAACGGCATCCACCCATTCGGCAGTATCATCAACAGACCGACACCGAGATTGTAGTAGTTGCGGTCCGGCGCGTCGGATGACGTGGCAAAAGTGGCGTTAGCGTTCGACTGTGCCATCGACGAAGTGACAAACCGGGGATCGTCTTCGAACTCGTGCTCAACTTCGAAACGGAATTGCGGTAGAATTACGCCCCAATCCTGACTGATCGCGTAGCTGGCCTGCACACCGACGACGGATGTCGTCGATTGCGCCATGGCGTCACCGACGAACATATTCATGCCAGTGCCGTTGCGGTCGTCTTCCGTGAAGCCCTGGATATGGCTACGGGCGTAATTGACCCGCACATAGGGACCGATACTGAGCGCGCCCTTGTAGAAATCGTATCCGGCGCCGGCGCTGAGGCTGTACTCGAACCCGTGCGTTTCACCCGTCGCCGCGACGTCAACTGCGAAGGCCCGGGCCGTATTCTGGAGAATGACATTCCGGTCGAACGTGTAGTCCGTATAGCCAGCGCCGATCGTACCGTCGACGTAGAAGTTATCCGTGACGCTGTAACTCGAATAAACGTTCAAGAAGAAATTGTCCGACCTGGTTCCGCCTTCATTGTCGCCCGGATTGAATCCCCCGCCCGCTGTGTCGGCGTCGAATTTAAGCTCACTGTGATCAATACCAAGCAAGGCGCCGACCACGAGCGCATCGCTGAGACGGTAATCGGCGCCCAACTGAAACCCGGCCGTCCAGCCGTCAAATCCCTTTTCCTGATCGACGTCGAGCAACCGGTCGCGGTCGAATTTCTCGCCCTTCAAATTGAGGTACATGCTGAGCGCACCGAAGCCCGCCTCATCGCCAGCATTCAACCCATAATAACGCCCAGCCTGTTTGGCCCGGCTGGTCTCAAGCCGCTCCTGCGCCTCGCTCGTGACCGCCTTGGCCCGCGTGATCGAAAGATTGTTTCCGGACGATACCTGGCTGGGATTGAGCGACGATTCGCTGTCGCCCGATAGCAACGCGCCCGGAATATTGGTGTTGCACTGTGTCGCCAATGCACCGGTCGCGCCGGTGCAGGCGGCAATGAAGAAATTCTCGAATGCCTGATTGGCGGCTTGCGCGGGCGTCGACAACAACCCAATTGCCGTGGCCGCCGCTACCGCCCAACCTGCGTTGTGCCTATCATTAGCGCCTGGACGCAAACGTAAGTCGTTCATGATCCCACCCCCGAAACAGTCTTCTACTGAGCAACGGGCACGAAGAAGAAGTCTCCTGCCTCATGGCCAGCATATTTGATTGGCGCGTACTGTGGTACTTGTTCTATTTCCGCTGCGGCGCGGACACTCGTAACACGTTGCGAGATTAGCTTAAATAACCTCTGGCCTTCCAAAATAGCACCATTGTTCGACAAAACGTTAAGAAACGCGCTGGCGAATACCGAATGCGTCCCGCCGCCGCTATCCAATACCGGCTGCACGCCCCCCGACGACAGAACGACCCGTGCCCTCTTATCCGCCATCAGTTTGATCCAATTACTCCGCGTATCGTCGTTCATGCCCGCATCAAGCTTCGCGACGGCGGAGCGAGTCAGGGTGCCGGAGTAGCAGGAATCGGCAACGACGAGAACCTGTCGAACCGTCATCGCGTTCAAGACATCGGTAATTTGAATATTTGAAATCCAGTTGGCCGAACTGTCCGGCTCCGCGTCCACCGGCAGCCAATGCCCTCGGTTATTGACGCGGTCGAGTTCGCCGTGACCGGCGTAATAGATCAAAAGATTGTCGTCTTCGGTCAGCGATTCGCGCAATTTGTTCAACGCCGACAGAATCGCGTAGCGGTTCGCGTCGATAATCAGTGTGACCTTATGCCCGTAACGGGTTTCCAAAAGTTCCGCGACAGCGCGCGCGTCGTCTGCCGCCGTTTTCAATTTCGGCATCAGCCCATAATCGTTGTTGCCGATGACGACCGCGTGGAAGTTGCCGAACTGGACATCGACCTTCTCCGACGCGAGTTGCGGGACCTCACCGCTCGCGCTGCGGACCGCGCCGGCCGGACGCGTAACCATGAAGGCGGTTTCGATTCGCCGTCCCTTTTTATCGACGGCGATCACCGTCACCTTGTTCGCGGCTTCCGGCAACGGTACGGATGCGCGGAACATCCCGTCGTCGCCAATTTTCTGGTCTACGTCGTTGACCAACAGCGCCATAAGCCCGGTCGGCGCATTGACCTTGCCAACGATCGTTTTGCTGTCGCCGCTTTTCGCCGAAATCGTCGGCAATCCAGCGGTCCGGGTTCGCGGCAATTGCGGTTCGATGATCTCGATCGTCGGCACCGACGCCGCCAGCTGCACCGCGGCGGCTTCCCGGTCGGCTTTCTCTTTTTGCAATCGCGCCGCTTTTTTCTTCAGCGCCGCGGCTTCCGAAGACAATGACGCCGCCTTCGCGCGTTCGGCGGCAAGCGCCTTCTTCTGGGCCGCCAGCTGTGCCCGAAGTTTTTTCTCGCGGCTCTTCTTTTTGGCGGCGTCTTTCTCTCGTTTGGCGAGTTCCTGCCGCAAGGCAGAAAGTTTGCGGTCCGCCTCGGCGCGTTTCGCACGCTCCGCTTCAAGCCGTTCCGTCCGTTCCGTGAGGGCTGCGGCACGCTGTTTGTAGGATGCTGCGCTTTCCTGCGCCGCAGCCAAAGCGCGTTGCTGCGCTTCCAACGTGCCTTTCAATTCCGCTTCGCGCGCCTTGTCCTGGTCCGCGGACTGTTGTTGCTTTTGCAAATCGGATTGAAGCGCGGCGACACGCGCCTCTGCTGCCGCGCGTTCGGCCTTTTCCCGTTGTAGCGAATTCGCTTCGCGTTTTAACGCGGCGGCCTCGGATTCCAGGCTCGCCGCCTTGTCCCGTTCCGCGGCGAGCGCCTTCTGCCGTGCTACCAATAGGCCCTTGAGTTCGGCCTCCTTTGTTTTGTCGGCGCGGGACCGCTTCCGTTCGGCGGAGAGCTTCGCCTCCAATGTGGCAACGGCGCGGCCCTTCTCCTTCGCGCGCTTGCGCTGCGTTGCGGATGCGCTTTCCGCCTTTTTCAATTGGCGCGCGCTACGCGTCGCCGCGGCTTTGGCCTTCTCGGCTTCCGCCTTATGACGCGTCAATTCCTCGTCGAACCGCCTGGTGTCGGCAAGCCGTCCGCTGCGTTCCTCCTGCAGGGAGGATTGCAGCGAAGAGGACTCGCGTTTGAGACTCGCCACCTGCGTTTTTAGGCGTGACGCCTCGTCTTCGCGCTTCGCCAATTCTGCCGAGCGGGCGGCGAGGTCCTTGGAGATATCGAGAATTCGGTCCGCGCGGCCCGCCTTGACGTCGGCCTCCAGCTTCTTCTGCACGGCCGCCAACGCCTTGCGCGCCGCAGATGCGTTGCGCACGCTCTTGTCGAAGCGGCCCTGCGCGTCGCTCAATTTCTTGCGGTTGTCGTCGAGCTGCCGGCGCAGCGCGTCCCGCTCCTTCTCGAGCGCCTTTTTCTCCGCCGCCAGTTTATCCTTTTCTGCGCGTAGCTTTTTCAACTCCGCTTCGGTCTCCGCCGGGACGTAGGGGACGGCACTCCCCTCCAGCCCAGACGCGCGGCGATACCAGGAAACGGCCTCTTTCTGATCTTTCGCGACGCCGAGGCCTTTCTCGTACAACGCGCCGAGATTGAGTTGCGCGCGGGAGTGCCCCTGCTCGGCGGCCTTGCGGTACCACTCCGCCGCCAACGCATATTCCGGCGGCACGCCGAGACCCTTCTCGTAAATTTCGCCGACATAGGTCTGCGCGACCGGATCGCCTTCCTTGGCGAGCGGCAGCCAGATCTTGATCGCAGTCGCGTAACTCGCCCGGTCCGACTGGGTATATTCACCGCCGCGGATCCCGCAATCCGACGCCGTCGTCTTAACCGCCTTTCGCGCCGTCACATAGGTTACCCGCCTCCCCAATCGCCGCACCTTGCCGGGCAGCAGGCAATCGACAACCAATAAATCGTCAGCGTTTTCGCTAGCGATTGCGCTATCGGTCGAGGCAGCGAAAAACGCTACAGCCAAAACAGCGATGAGGGCACCGGCGCACAGGCGGTGGCGAGAAAGCGGACGAACTCGAATTTCAAAGCGCTTATTCATGCGGATCAAAGAATTAAGCTGCAAAGTTCATTCGTAATACTACGTGGATAAGGTATCATGGCCGCGTTCAATTCGAAAGTTAGTGATTTGTGAAGGTGCTTTCAAACAATGCTCTCTACAACGCAATGCATTGCTGGAATTCTGCGACCATTTATTGTTGCTGCAATTTCGTTCGGCCTGGTTTCAACGGCGGCGCAAGCAGCCAAACCGGCGGCGCTGGCACTCGACGTTTCGGGTCCGACAACGCCGCAGATCGAACCTTTCACTGAATTGGAGCCCAAATCGCCGATCGAGCTCGGCCCCGATACGACGATAGAGTTTCTGCACTATCACAGATGCGAAACGATCACCGTCAAAGGCGGCCGGCTGAATTTCACCAGTCAGCGTTATCTCCACAAAGGGGGCAAAGTCGTTTCGGTCAAACGGGCCGAATGCGCGAAGGAAGTCGCGCTCACGGGCGCATCCGCGATTGGCGGTATCGTGGTCCGAAGCGCCGGCGGCAATAAAGGGGTCAAGGCGACAACCCGCCCATCATTTGTTCTGGTCGGAAAAAACGCTGACGGCTACGCTTTCCTCCGCATTTCCGAAAACGGCAAAACCGTACTCGAGTCGAAACTGCACGGGCGGGCGTTTTTTTATCCGGAATCCGCGCCGATCCTAAAAAGAGGAAATTTCTATACCGTCACCTTGACGCCAGCAGGTTCCGGCAAGCCCAAGACATTCAAGCTCGAAGCGCGCCGTCGGCCCGACAAATACACCTTGACCCTGATCAGGGTCGATTGACCCGATAGCCGGGGTGCGCCTCACAAAGGGAATTTCTGTATTCGTCAGTGCGGCCTGCGCTGGATTGGCCGTCGCGGCCTCTCTGACCGGCGCCCAACCGACTTGGCTCGACGGCCTTCTGTTCGACAGCGCCTTGGCGGTCCGCGCGGAACTGATTAAAAATCCCGAACCGGCATCGCATGTCGCCGTCATCGCAGTGGACCCGGAGAGCCTGAATTCGCCGGAGTTGGCCAAGTTGCCGCGCACTTTCTTCGGTCCGGTCTGGGGTAAGTTGATCAAGGACCTGACGGGTGCGGAGGCCAAGGTTGTCGCATTCGATTTTCTATTCTCCTACAGCGCCAGCCAATTTCAGAAAGGATATGACCGGCCATTCCTAGCGGCGCTCTACCGCAATCGAAACAAAGTCGTGCTGGCGCGATCCAGAGCGACCGTTCCGGCGCGGAACTATCTTGCCGCCTTGAGGAACGATCCCGCGTCGCTGGGTTCAATCGATGCGTACGCGGCAACGGATGAAGTTTATCGAACGGTCAGTACCCAATACACGCTGGAAGACGGTGATCCGATTATGACGCTCAGCGGCGCGGCGCTACGGCGAGCGGGGGCCAAAAGCATACCCCGGGAAATTGTACTGGCGCCGAAAAGCCACCCCGAAGCCGTCATACCGACTTACGGGCTAGCAACCGTTTTGGCTTGCGCACGATCGGACCCCGAAAGCTTGAAAGCTGCTTTTGGCGAACGCGTGATATTCGTGGGGACAACGCTTCCCGAAGAAGATCGCAAGACAAGCGTGTCGCGCTTCATGAGGCCGCCTGCCGCCACCGCGAGCGAAGCGTCCGGATGCGGCCTGCGCCCGTTGGCGGCGTCGGTCCCCGATGCGCAAGACATTCCCGGCGTCTTCCTGCACGCTATGGCGGCGGAAGCCGTATTGGGCGGCAACCTCACCGAACCTGCCACGCCCGCTTGGGCCGCCGCCGCCGCGGGCACCGCCGCGCTTGCCGGCGCTGCGGTAGGTTTCCTGCTGGCGCCTGTTTGGGCCGTGCTGGCCGTCGTGGCGATTGCCGCCGGACTCTGGATTGGGGAGGTCGGGTTGCTCGGTATCGGCATATGGCTGCCAACCGGCTTGGGCATCCTATTTGTCGCCGGCGCGGCGATGCTCGCCTATCTGGTCCGTTTCGTGCTGGAAGAAGGCAAGCGCCGCCGTATCCAGAAGGCCTTTGGTTACTATCTGGCCCCAGCGCTGGTCGATCGCATGGTCGAAACCGCGGAAGACCTTCAATTGGGCGGCGAGAAACGCCATGTCACGATTATGTTCGCCGATCTATCGGGGTTCACGGCGCTGTCGGGTCTGGTCGGGCCGGAAGAATTAGTGAGCCGGACCAACGCGTACCTCACCATTATCGCGGAAGAGGTCGAGGATAGCGGCGGCTATGTCGACAAATTCATCGGCGATGCGGTGATGGCGATCTGGGGCGCACCGGTCGATCTCGAAGACCACGCAGTACAGGCGGTCAAGGCGGCAATCCGGATCAGTGAAAGGATCGCCGAACAGCATGCGCTGGCGACTGCCGCCGGCGAACACGGTTTCGCCGTCAAAATCGGTGTCAATACCGGCGAGGCGGTGGTCGGCAATGTGGGGTCGGAGAAGCGTTTTAATTACACCGCCGTCGGCGAGGCGGTGAATATAGCCGCGCGGCTGGAAGGACTGCCGGGCGTCTATGATTGTCGGATCATCGTGGGCGAGACCACGGCGACCCTGGTCCGGGATCTGTACGGCTTGCGCGAGTTGGACATGGTCGCAGTCAAGGGAAAGTCGGAACCGCTGCGCATCTTCGAACCCCTCGACGAGCTTGGGTCCGGGGGCGACTACACGAAAGCCCTCACGCTATACAGAGACCAGGCATTCGCGGAAGCGGCCGAAATTTGGGACCGGATCGGCGACGGTCCGTCGAACATCATGGCGGGACGCGCCCGCGCCTTCCAGCAAATGCCACCGCCCGTTCCCTGGGACGGTGTCTTTGTCATGACGACGAAATAGCGCTTAGCGCGCGTCCTCGATGATCATGTCGGCGGCTTTTTCGGCGATCATGATCGTCGGCGCGTTGGTGTTACCGGAGACGACGTTCGGCATGATCGAAGCGTCCACGACCCGCAGCCCGCCGACACCGTAGACCCGCAATCGTTCGTCGACGACCGCCCCGCGGTCGCCGTCCGGGGCCATTTTACAGGTGCTTGTCGGGTGATAGATCGTCGTACCGATACGCCGCGCGGCGTCGAGCAGCTCATCGTCCGTCCGGCAATCGGCGCCGGGTATGAGTTCCTCTTCGATCAGCCCCGCCATCGACTCGCTTTCGGCGATCCGCCGTGACAGCTTCATACCGGCGATGGCAACTTCACGATCAAGCGGCGTCGACAGATAGTTTGGATGGATCGCCGGCGACGCGAGCGGGTCCGCCGATTTGAGCTTGATTTCGCCGCGGCTCTCCGGTCGAAGCTGGCAGGTCGAAGAGGTGAAGGCCGAGTATTTGTGCAGACCATCGCCCGGTTTGTCGGCGCTCAGCGGCTGCATGTGGAACTGTAAATCGGGAATTTCCAATTCGGGCCGAGTCCGGCAGAAAATACAAACCTGGCTCGCTGCCAAGGTCATCGGCCCGCGCCGGCGCAACGCGTAATCGAGCCCGATGCGCAACTTCCCGGTCAGCGAATTCACGTAATCGTTCAACGAAATCGGTTTGTTGATCCGGTAAACGGCGCGTATCTGGAAATGGTCCTGCAGGTTCGCGCCAACGCCGGGTAGATCCTTCGCGACGTAAATGCCGAATTCCGCGAGTTGCCCTCCCGGTCCTACACCGGATAACATGAGAAGCTGCGGCGAGCCGACCGCGCCCGCCGACAGGATCACCTCGCCGCTCGCCTCGAAACGCCGCGGCACACCATCGACCACGGCATCCACCGCCTTCGCCCGACCTTCCACGATGCGAATGCCGGTCGTCTGGGCCTTCGTGACGATATCCAAGTTCGACCGTCCACGCGCCGGGTTGAGATAACCGACTGCCGTGCTCCACCGTCGCCCCTTGCGTACGGTCTGTTGAAAGTAGCCGACGCCTTCCTGCTCCGGACCGTTTACATCGTCGTTGCGCGGTAGGCCCTGCTCCATTGCCCCCGCGATGAAGCGGTCGCTGAGCTCGCTTTGGTGCGCGGCGTCGCTGACCGCAAGCGGTCCGCCGGCGCCATGATAGTCGTCCGCGCCGCGCTCTTGGTCCTCGGCGCGTTTGAAATAGGGCAACACGTCGTCATAGGACCAGCCAGTATTGCCGAGTTGCCGCCACTGGTCGTAGTCGGCGCGATTGCCACGAATGTAGAGCAACCCGTTGATCGAGCTCGACCCGCCCAGCACCTTGCCGCGCGGCCACTGTAGCGACCGACCGCCGAGGCCGGGTTCCGGCTCGGTCTCGAAGCACCAGTCGTACTTCGGATTGTGCATGGTCTTGAAGTAACCGACCGGAATATGGATCCAAGGATACCAATCGCGCCCGCCAGCCTCGAGCAGCAGCACACGCGCGCGGCCGTCAGCGGAGAGCCGGTTCGCCAGAACGCACCCCGCCGAACCGGCGCCGACGATGATATAGTCGTATGAATTTGACGGCATTCCCGATCATTCCCCCTCAACGCCCCTCGAAGTTGGCATCACGCCGCTTCACCACGCAAGGAACAATGCGGCCCTGTTGATGTTAAACGGAAAACACCGTTCTGAGCGGTTCCCACTCGCTGGCTAGGATTGAGAGCCACGCAACATCGAATTGTTGTCCTTTCACGATGGCGGCGTTTCGCCAAGTGCCTTCGAACGTGAATCCCAGGCGTTCCACCGCTTGGAAAGAACGCACGTTTTCCGCCAGGCATCTCCATACCAATCGCTCATTTCCAAGCTCGTCCATTGCCAGGCCCATGAGAATGAACAGAGCTTCCCTCGAAGCTCGCGTGCGCTGCAGGCGTAGCGCTAACCTGACAGCACAGTGAAATAACGTAACGCCCGGGCAGACAGCCTGCGGCGAACGATGTGCTATGGAAAATGATGGCGCGCCAGAGAGGATTCGAACCTCCGACCTTCGCCTTCGGAGGGCGACGCTCTATCCAGCTGAGCTACTGGCGCTGAGGCGCCCTATATAGGACAGCTTGGCGTCGGGCGCCATAGACAACTTAACCCGCCGCCATGCTCACAAATTGGCGAAGACGTCCCAGGCTCCAGCGGTTCAGCACTAATAATCGCGCCACGGCGCGTGGAGAGACTTCTTCGTTAAAGCAATTATTGACACCGTATCGATAGATTGCCGGGAGCGTTCGACCCTAGCAAGGATGCCCAGATGTAGGGATTGGTACATCAGGCGGTGAAGGCCTTCGTACTGACGAACATTGGCCAACCGGTATGGAAAGCCATTTGCGCCGAAGGCAAGGACGGCTACATGTCAAAACCGGTGGATATCGAAAAACTTATGGATCTGTTAAATCGCCTGAAAGCGACGCAGTCTTCCACGCCGCCTATTCAGTCCTGGCGAGCCGGGGCGCAACGGCCCAGTCCGCTATATCCCGCAATACCAGATCGGCATTCAGGTCGCGTAACAGCATATGGAAGCCGGAATCGTACTCCGCGTACCGCCATCGCCCGTTCCGCGGCAGTTTTGCAAGTAAAGCCTTGCGCGCTGATTCCGGGATCAACTGCTCCTCCCGGCCATATAGAATCAACGCGCGGGAATCCATCTTGGGCGCCGCCGCCAGCGCTTCGTCCATTAAATTCGTCAGCCCGTGCAACGCATCGACCCTGGTCGCCTTGATGATCAAGGGATCGCGGCCAAGCGCGCGCAGCATATCTTCATTGTCGGAGGCTCGGATTTCGAGGCCTTGACCGGTCAAGGTCAGCCAGGGGACGGTCCTCGCACCGAGCCACAGGGCGCCGCGCTGATAGAACGGCATATGATCGCGCGACCAGACCGCCGGCGCCGACAACACCACGCCGTCCGCTTCCGGCCGGTCGCCATTGCCGTAAGCTGCGAGAATTACCGCCGCGCCCATGCTCTCGCCGACGATATAGAGCGGCAGTTCGGGATGGCGCGCGCGCAACAGGCGGCTTACGTCCGCCAGATCGCCGGTCATCGCCTTGCTGCCCGGCCATAGCCCCTGATGCGGCGCTGCGCCGAAACCACGTTGATCATAGGCGTATACGACAATTCCCGCCGCCATCCAGGCTTCGGCTGGATGCTCGAAACTCTTCGAATAATCGTTAAAACCGTGCAGCCCAAGGACGACCGCCTTAATCGGGCCCTCGCCACGCCAGATGCGCAACGGCAATTCCGTACCATCCGCCGTTCGGACATAGTCATCCGCGAGCAGGGGTTCGTGCGCGGCCATACCGCGCGGCGCGATTGTGGGTGCGCAAGCGACCGCCAACAACAGGTATAGGACAAGCGTTGTGAGCGCGCGAACTCCCAAACGGCTTACTCCCCAGTTCCGCCCGAAATTCCCTTTGGCCAGGCGCTGAATCGCGGTCATTATACACGAAACCGCATTGATTGTTTGGCCTCCTTGGGTATCATCCGCTGATCGGCACGGTCAATCGCCGGACGCTCGCGGCGTGCTGGAAAGCCGGCGCGGCGAACAGGATTATTGAGGGGCTCATGAGCATAGATCCGCCAGAAACCTTCGAAGTCGAAACCACGCACGTCGCCTGTGACGGCGATGGCGGGGCTGGCGGCCATCCGCGCGTCTTCCTCAATATGGGTGACAAGCGTTTCGTCGAATGCCCCTATTGCGACCGCCGCTTCGCGCTGAAGGAAGGCGTGACGCCCTCGGCCGCCCATTAACCCTGCAGGCGGCAGCCCGCGCCGGGAGGACATTGTGGACCAGGCCAAAACCAAGCCCGAGCACGTCTATCTGATCGACGGATCGGGATTCATCTTCCGCGCCTTCCACGCCCTGCCGCCGATGACTCGGCCGGATGGTACGCCGGTCAACGCAGTCTACGGCTTCACCAATATGTTGATGAGGCTGCTCGACGACACGGACGCCGACCATATCGCTGTTATCTTCGATACCTCTCGCAAGACCTTCCGCAGCGAAATCTATCCCGATTACAAGGCGCAGCGGCCGCCGCCGCCGGACGACCTGATCCCGCAATTTGCCTTGATCAACGAGCTGGTCGAGGCGTTCAACGTCCCCGCGGTCAAATTGGATGGCTTCGAAGCCGACGACCTGATTGCCACCTACGCCCGCCAGGCGCGCGAGCTGGGCGCTTTCGTGACCATCGTGTCTTCCGACAAGGATCTGATGCAACTTGTCACCGACAAGGTCCACATGGTGGACACAATGAAAAACAGGGAAACCGATCCGGAAGGCGTCGTCGAGCGGTTCGGCGTCACACCCGACAAAGTCGTGGACGTGCAGGCCTTGGCCGGCGACGCCGTCGACAATGTACCCGGAATCAAGGGCGTCAGCGAAGCCGTCGCATCCCAATTGATCCGCAAATACGACAATCTCGAAAACCTGCTCGCAGAAGCTTCGGACACTGATAATTGGAAAGAAAAGGCAGAGCGGGAGCAAAAGACAACTGAAGACCAAATCTTCGAGATCAGCGGCCATCCCTTCAAAATCAATTCCCCCAAGGAACTCGGTCAGGTTCTTTTCGACGAGCTGTCCCTGCCGGGCGGCAAAAAGGGTAAATCCGGAAATTATTCGGTAAACGCCGAAACACTCGACACTCTCGCCCGCGCGGGACATGACATCGCCGTGCAAACGATTAATTGGCGCCTGCTCAACGGCATCAAGTCCAAACTTTCTATTCTCGTCAACGAAGGTACGGACATTGCCCGTGTTTCACGGGAACTCGTACTTTTAAAGGACGACGTGCCTGTGGATCGGCCGATCGATTCCTTCGCCGTGCAATCGCCGGACCCGGAAACGCTGTTGCCCTTCCTGCGCGATCAGGGCTTCAAAACGATTGTCGCCCGCCTCGAAAGCCGGTTGCTGGACGCCGGCGACGGTGTGGTTGAAACGGCACCGACGGAAACCTCCTACGAATTGGTCCAGGACGAAGATACGCTCGCCCGCTGGGTCGCCGACGCGACGCGACAGGGCTATGTCGCCGTCGATACGGAGACGACGTCGCTCGACGCCATGCGAGCGGAATTGGTCGGCGTCTCGATGTCGCTGACGCCGGGATCCGGATGCTATGTCCCGCTCGCTCACAAGGGCGCCAGCGGTCAGGGCGCGCTCGATCTCGGCGACGGCGCGGACAGCGGCGACGGGTCGGCCGGCGGAGTGTTGCCGGGACAGATCGACCGCGACCGGGCGATTACACTCCTCAAGCCGATGCTGGAAGACCCGTCCGTCCTGAAGATCGGCCACAACATCAAATACGATGCGCTGCTGCTGTCACGCTATGGCATCGCCATCGCCCCGGTCGACGACACGATCCTGCTGTCCTTCGTGCTGGACGGTGGCCGTAATGGCCACGGCATGGACGATCTGGCGCAAATCCATCTCGACCACAAATGCATCAGCTTCAAGGACGTCGCCGGGACCGGCAAAAAGCAGATCACTTTCGACTACGTACCGCTGGACATCGCCCGCGACTATGCCGCCGAAGACGCCGATATCACCTTGCGCTTCCACAAACTGTTCAAGCCGCGGCTCGTCGAGGACCGCATGACCACGCTGTACGAGACGGTCGAGCGGCCGCTGATCCCGGTCGTGGCCGCGATGGAACGCGAGGGCGTGCTGGTCGACCCGGGCGAATTGCGCGCGCTGAGCAAGGATTTCGCCCAACGCATGGGCGATCTGGAGATCGAGATCCACGCGCTGGCCGGGGAGGCATTCAATATCGGCTCGCCCAAGCAACTCGGTGAGATCCTGTTCGACAAGATGTCCCTGCCCGGCGGCAAGAAGACCAAGACCGGCGCCTACAGCACCGACGCACGGGTGCTTGAGGATTTGGCGGCGGCGGGCCACGACCTGCCTCTACGAGTCGTCAACTGGCGGCAACTCTCGAAGCTGAAAAGCACCTATGCCGACAGCCTTGTCGAACAGGTCAATCCGGACACCGGCCGCATCCATACTTCCTATGCGATGACCGGCGCGCAGACCGGACGCATGTCGTCCACCGACCCGAACCTGCAGAACATTCCGATCCGCACCGAGGAAGGCCGCCGCATCCGACAGACCTTCATTGCCGCGAAGGGGCACAAGCTGGTCTCGCTCGACTACAGCCAGATCGAACTGCGCGTGCTGGCTCATATCGCCGAAATCGACACGCTGGTCGAGGCATTCCGCAACGGGCTCGACATCCACGCGATGACCGCGAGCGAGATGTTCGAGGTCCCCATCGAAGGCATGGACCCGATCGTCCGGCGCAACGCCAAGGCGATCAATTTCGGCATCATCTACGGCATCAGCGCGTTCGGCCTGGCGCGCCAGCTATCGATCCCGCAAGGCGAAGCCAAGAGCTATATCGAGTCCTATTTCGAGCGCTTCCCCGGCATCAAGGACTATATGGAGAAAGCGCGCGAACTGTGCCGCCGTACGGGCTTCGTCGAAACCCTGTTCGGCCGCCGCATCCACCTGCCGCAGATCAACGATAAGAACCATATGCGGCGTAACTACGCCGAACGCCAGGCGATCAACGCGCCGGTGCAAGGCTCCGCCGCCGACATCATCAAGCGCGCCATGATCCGTGTGCCGGCCGCGCTGGAGGGCGCAAAGTTGGACGCCAGGATGCTGCTGCAGGTGCACGACGAACTGCTGTTCGAAGTGCCCAACGATCAGGTCGATCGAACGATCGAAGTGGTTGCCGCCGTCATGGAAAGCGCCACCGCCCCGCGCCTGGAACTCAACGTGCCGCTGGTCGTCGATTCCGGCGTCGGCGACAATTGGGACGAAGCGCACTGACGACAGCGTTCACAGTAAGACATCAACGAAGAATTTCACACGCAGGCCCGCGTCGTATCGCAGTGGCCGAGCTGTTTACAGGAGACAACGAACACCAATGACCAGGCTGATCAATCACGAGAAACTGCACAGCATCATCGCTAATATCTGCGGCCATAGCGGTAGCGAGGGCGAGGAGCCGGGGCTCGTCGCCGACAACCTCGTCATGGCCAACCTGATGGGCCATGACAGCCACGGCGTCGGCATGCTACCGCGTTATATCGAATGCGTGCACAGCGGTACCCTGAATTCCAACGCCAGTGCGGAGATCGTGGTCGATAGCGGCGCGCTGATCGTCGTCGACGGCAATGCCGGTTACGGGCAGGTCGTTGGCGGCCAAGCGATGGATTTCGGCATCGAACGGGCGCGCGAGCATGGGGTCGCCATCGTCGCCACGCGCAACTCCTTCCATCTGTGCCGTATCGGCGCCTGGGCGGAACGTTGCGCCGAAGCCGGGTTCATCTCCATGCACCATACAAACGTCATGGGCCGCCGGCCGCTGGTCGCACCCTTTGGCGGCATCGAGCCGCGCTATGTCACCAACCCCTATACGATAGGCCTCCCGGCAACGGATGAGAGCCCGATGACCGTGCTCGATCTTGCGACCAGCGGTCTCGCGATGGGCAAGGTCCGGGTAGCGAAAAATAAGGGAGAGCAAGTGCCCGAGGGCGTGTTGCTCGACAGCGACGGCAATCAGACGACGGATCCCAATGTCATGTATAGCGATCCGGTCGGCGCGGTGATGCCGTTCGGTGGCCATAAGGGCGGCGGGATGGCGCTAATGAACGAACTGCTGGCGGGTATCCTGTCCGGCGGCCAGACCATGCGGGGCGACACGCTGCTGAAAACCGATGCGATCATCAACTGCATGCTGAGTATCATCATCGATCCGGCGAAGCTGGTAGACAACGCGTTCTACGCCGAAGAGCTCGACGCCACCCTGAAATGGGTGAAGGGTTCGAAGCCGATTGATCCGAATAAGCCGGTACTGGTGCCGGGAGAGCCAGAGCAACTGATGAAGGCCGCGCGCGAAGCCGAGGGCATTCCGATAGACGACAACACCTGGGAAGAAATTCTGGTCGCCGGCGATTCCGTCGGGTTCGGCCGCAACCGCATCATCGATATGAGTGTTTGAAGGTCGCGGACGGCCTACGCTCCACCTTGCCGTCACCCCCGGCTTGATCGGGGGGCCAGGGACGGCGGAACACAAAATGTTAGACTGGGTCCCCGGCCAAGCCGGAGATGACATGTTAGAGTTTTACGAATAGTTTTGCGTCAGGGAGAGACACATCATGTTGAAAATAATCGGGCGCCGGACCTCCGGCAACGTCATGAAACCGCTTTGGGCTGCGGACGAAATGGGTCTCGAATACGAACAAATCGATGTCGGCGGCAGTTTTGGCGGCAACGACACGCCGGAATATCTCGCCATGAACCCGATGGGACTGGTGCCGACTCTCGAGGACGACGGCTTCACCATGTTCGAGTCGAACGCGATCACACGATATCTGTCACAGAAATACGGCCAGGGCTCACTCTATCCCGACGATCCGCACGCACGCGCGACGGCCGACAGCTGGATGGACTGGAAGCTGAACGCGATCAACCCGATCATGCGGCCGATCTTCTGGGGCCTGATCCGCACCAAGCCGGAAGACCGCAACATGGACGAGATCAAGGCCGCCATCCAGCAGGGCGCCAAATTCTGGGGCATGCTCGACACTCACCTGAAGGGCCGCGCCTACATCGCCGGTGACGATCTGACCATGGGCGATATTCCGGTCGGCCCTCAGGCGTTCCGCTGGTTCGAGCTGGTCGGCGAAAGCGAACGTCCGTCGATGCCGAACTTGGAGGCTTGGTACCAGCGCCTGACCGACCGCCCGGCCTTCCGCAAAAACTGCATGAACCCGCTGGAATAGGTGCTGGCAGCGCCGCCTAGCTTGGCCGACGGCACCAGAATAGATACATACCGGCAAATGTCTCCGGATTGTCCTGTTCGTACGTCCACCAATTGTCGAGCGTGCCGTTCGGCCCGTCGTTGGGGAAGGCGTCGGCGTAGGCCCGCAAGGTTTCGTCCGGCAGTTTAAACCCGTGGAAATCGAGCCCCTCGGCGGCCAAAAAGTCGCGGATTTCCGGAATCGTGCATTGCCGTTCATGGACATGCAGGGCCAGATCGCGGAAACCACTCTTGGTGAAGAAATCGGGCGATTCCGTCAACGCGAAACCATTGTCGCCGGGTGCTCGCTCCAACAATGCTCGGCGGTAGACCCGTAATGTGTCGTCGTCGGCACCCGGACCTGGCCAGTCCGGATCGTCGGACAACGCCTCAATGATTCGGCGCGAAACAGCGCTGTAGAGCCCGATCAGCATTAATCCGCCGGGGCGAAGGCGGCCGATCAGCGTGCGCCACCCTTCAAACGGGTTGGCCATGTGGTGCAGGACCCCAACGCATTCGATCACATCGAAATCGTCAGCGGTCTCGGCGAGGTGCAGAATGTCGCCGATCGAGAAACGCAGATTCGCAGCGCCCAGCACTTCGGCCATGCGGGCGCCATAGGCGAGACTCGGCGCGCTCAAATCGATCGCCAGCACCCGAGAACCGGCACCGTAAGCGAGGGCCGAGTTCACCGCCTGCCGACCCGTCCCTGCACCGGCGACCAGCACGTCGCAGGGCCCTTCGAGTATTCCAAGCACATCGGCGGGGAAATGTCCGCGCATGCGATCCGTGGCGCTGCCCGGTTCCGGGGCCTGCAGGCTGAGCCAGCGCGGGTACGGATCTTGCCGATACTGCTCGGCGACGCGGCATGACGTTTCGTCTGTTATCGTCGTCAATCGCGGCAAGCTGGCCGCATATGCGGCCTCCGATCGGCGGGCGTCCAGTTCATCGCGCAAAATTTCACGCAAGGGTTCCGGCGGCGCTTTATCGAGGGCGCGCGGTTTGAGACCGACCGTTTCGTGAAACGGATGGTACAGCGACCACAGCAGGAACGTGCGTCCCGCCGCCGCGTCGCCGGCGAACATCGCGTCGGGATCGACGTTCAGTCCGTTCAACGCCGCCCTTTCTTCTTCGTCGGCAAAAAAAACATACTCATTGTTCAGACACTGCCGGATCAGCGCGCACGCGATCTCACGGACCGGCCGCCTTGCCAGGAGAGCCGGCGACAATAGTAAGCGCCGCCGCAGTGCGGTCAGCAGCAGCTCGATCTCAACGTCAGCGACGACGCCATGAGCCAGGGCGGACGTAAACAATTTGTCGCGCAGCAGGCCCGGGCCCTTGCGGGCAAGCAAGCCCGCCGCCTCGTCCCAACCGCCGATCCGGCCCCGCACCAGCACAGCGGCCAGCGGTGGGTGGCCTTTCAGCAGGGCGAGCGCGCCGTTGCACAGAGCCTGCCGATCGACATCGGCAAACGCGAAGGCGGCTTCCAGACCGCGCGGTGCAATATCGATCTCGGCGTTGAATTCGTAGCGCTGCAGCAGTCCGGCGAGCAACCGCGCCGCTTCCGGATAATCCGGTCTTTCCGCTAGCGCACGCGCGCAGCGCTCGGCGGCTTCGGCCGCCTCGTGTCCCGTCAAAGGTTCGCTCACCGCCAACGCCTCGCAGGCCAGATATTAGATCGCTGCGGTGGCTCGGAGATCGTCCACAGTCTATCGATGAGACGAAGGGATTCCCGACCCAACGGGGAAACGATTTAGACGACCGCGTCGGTCGAAGGATCGATCAGGTGCATCTTGTCCATGTTGACGGTAAAGCCCATCGACTCGCCAACATTGCTGACCGCCGACGGTTCGGAACGGGCACAGACTTCCTTCGGCCCGAGAGAGAAGAAAACCATCGTGTCGATCCCCATCGGCTCCAAAACGTTAACGTCGGCGGCAATGTCCTGCTGGGCGCCATTGGCGTGCTGACGCCGCTCCGTCACATGCTCGGGACGAATGCCGAAAATCATTTCCTTGTCGGCAAAGGGCTCGTAGCGCGCCGTGCGATCCTCCGGGACGTTAAGCGAGATATCATCCGTCAGACGAACGGCTAGTCCACCGGCGGTCTTGACCAGATTGCAGGGCGCGAAGTTCATCGAAGGCGAACCGATGAAGCTGGCGACAAAGTGGGTGCGCGGATTGCTATACATTTCATCCGGCGTACCGACCTGTTCGATCACCCCGTCATTCATGACGACTATTCGGTCCGCCAACGTCATCGCCTCGATCTGGTCATGGGTGACGTAGACTACCGTGGTCTGGACCCGCTGGTGTATCTTCTTTATCTCGGTCCGCATCTGCACGCGAAGCTTGGCGTCCAGGTTGGAAAGCGGCTCGTCGAAGAGAAAGACGACGGGGTCGCGAACGATCGCACGGCCCATGGCAACCCGCTGTCGCTGACCGCCAGAAAGCTGCTTCGGGCGGCGCTCCAATAGCTCGCCGATATTCAGGATATCGGCCGCATTTTGTACACGCCTGTCGATCTCCGCTTTTGGCGTCTTTCGAATTCTCAAACCGAAAGACATGTTCTGATACACGCTCATATGCGGATAGAGGGCGTAGTTCTGGAAAACCATCGCGATATCGCGATCTTTGGGCGGGACCTCGTTGACGGTCTTCCCGCCGATTTGGATTTCCCCGCCGGTGATGTCTTCCAGGCCGGCGATCATACGCAAGGTCGTGGTCTTGCCGCAGCCCGAAGGTCCGACCAGCGCCACGAACTCGTTGTGCTCGATATCGAGGTCGATGCCCCGGACCGCTTGCACGTCGCCGTAGTGCTTCCACAGATTTTGAAGTTTTATCGTTGCCATTTTTTTCTCATACCCTGCGCTATTTGATTGCGCCCTGCGTTAATCCGGACGTGTAGTAGTCCATCAGGAAGCCATACAAGATCACGATCGGTAACGTGCCAAGCAGGCAGGCCGCCATCAGCGAACCCCAGAAATAAATGTCGCCGCGGATCAATTCGGTGAAGACGCCGACCGACAAGGTCTTGGCGTGCTCGTCCTGAATGAAGACCAGGGCGTAGAGGAACTCGTTCCAACTCAGCGTGTAGGAAAACAAGATCGCGCAAATGATGCCGGGAATCGCCATCGGCAGCACGACGCGGAACAGTGCACTCAACCGCGAACAGCCGTCGAGATAGGCGCATTCCTCGACCTCGACCGGGATGGTCCGGAAATACCCCATCAGCAGCCATGTGACGAAGGGTATCAGGAAGGTTGGGTAGGTCAGGATCAGCGACCAGTAGGTGTCGCGAATGGGTATGACATCGTCGATTGCGTTGACGACGTTGATCAGCGGCAGGAACAATAATGTCTGCGGCACCAGATAGGTGATGAACACCGCCACGCCAAACAATTCCACGCCACGGAACTTCAGGCGGGCCAGCGCGTAGGCCGCCAGGATACCGACCGAGACCGAGATGATCGTCGATACGGTGGTGACAATCAGCGTGTTCACCATCCAATGCTCGAAGAAAGAGGTATTGGTGGCGAGATAGGTGAAGTTTTCGACCGCGATCCCGGTAGCCCAGAACGGCGATTCGCCGAGATTGTTGATCTCTTGCTTCGACTTTATCGACGTAATGGCGATGATGTAGAAGGGAAACAAAGCGAATGCGAGATACGGCACCAGCGCGACATAGTTCGCGAATGCTTTACGCAAGCGCCAAAACGGCACCTTGTTTTCAGCCAGCAGTTCCCCGCTGCTGGTTGTCATCGCCGTCATATCATTAGAGCTCATATTCGCTGTCCCGCCTTACGAGCCTCAAAAGGAAGATCACCGTTAGAATCATGATCGGGAACAGGAACAGCGCGATCGCCGCACCCAAGCCGATTTCGTGATTGAGAACGCCGGCGGTGAAGGAATAGGTCGCGAAAAGATGCGTTTCATTCATCGGCCCGCCACGCGTCAGCACATATACGATATTGAAGTCGGCCAACGTGAAGATCGTCGAAAATAGAATGATGACCGCAAGGACCGGCCGCAACAGCGGCAATGTGATCTTCCAGAACTTATCCATTGTCGACGCACCGTCGATCTCGGCCGCTTCATAAAGGTGGTCGGGAATCGAGACGAGCCCAGCTAGGATTGTGATGATGAAAAACGGCAGCCCACGCCAAATATTGACGAAGATGACCGAGCCCAGCGCCAGAGTCGGTTCCCCCAGGAAATTAAAGGGGCCAACGTCGAAAAAACTGAACGGCCAAACGTGCTCGAATATCCAGTTGATGTGGCTGTAGGT
>Ga0315338_1002000_pt1 | contig 22274 bp, 11 predicted proteins | sample ASW8metaG_FD_204518 | JGI IMG/M metagenome (GOLD analysis project Ga0315338, IMG submission 204518) | Ammonia-oxidizing marine archaeal communities from Monterey Bay, California, United States - ASW #8 | ecosystem: Environmental > Aquatic > Marine > Coastal | place: USA: California | collected... | reverse complement strand
TATCTAAAATGCGATTACCTGGATTTACAGTACTTCGGTATTTGCTGTAACCCATTTCTCGTGCAACTCGTAAAATGTCTTTTGCGCTAACAGAATCTGCACTTATTTTATTTGAGAGCACTCGAGAGACAGTTGAAATAGAGTAGCCGGTAGCATTTGAAATATCTTTTAAGCCGGTAGACATGCGTGCAATATAAGCGGAAATATTTGCTTATAAAACGCAAATAAATTGCATAATGAAAGAATAATATTTGCATCACAAGGAATCTATTAATATTATCGTCACGTTAATTATGTTAAAGATGAATCTTTATAGGAGAAATACAAGATGAAAAAATCGCTAGTTAATTTTATTGCTCTAATTTTTATAACTTCAATTTCTTTTTCACAAAGTATAGACGGCGCATGGAAAATGTCGCCCGTAGCAGGTGCAATGGGAGTTGGCCCAACACTAGGAGATGTTTCTTGGTGGGCAAACAGTGAAGCCGATATAACTACCCGGGCCTGTTACTTTGATGACGAATATGTTTTCAATGCAAATGGCTCATATAAAAATGTTCATGGTACTCAAACATGGCTGGAACCCTTTGGGGATAATGGAGTAACCACTGCAGGTTGCGGAACACCAATTGCACCCTGGGATGGTAAAAGTGCGGCAACCTGGGCAGTTGATGAAACTGCAAAAACAATTACTATTGTTGGCTCGGGCGCATACTTAGGTCTGCCTAAGGCTCACAACACTGGAGAAGATGGTAAGCCAGCCAATATGACAACCGTTTACAATTATACATTATCATCTGATGGTAAAAGTATGGATGTGCATATTGAGGTGGGGACTGGTGTTTTTTGGCAATTTAAATTTTCTAAAGTTTTACCTCCAGAAGTATTAGGCACATGGAAAATGACACCCGTGGCAGGCGCATTAGGAGTTGGTCCAGCACTAGGAGATGTTTCTTGGTGGGCCAACAGTGCAGACGACGTAGCTACCCGTGCCTGTTACTTTGATGACCGGTATGTTTTCTATGCAAATGGCTCTTATAAAAATATTTTAGGTTCTGAAACATGGCTGGAAGCCTGGCAATCAGGAGTAACCGCAGATGGATGCGGAGCGCCAGTTGCACCCCATAATGGTGCAAATTCAGCTACCTGGACAGTTGATGAAACTGCAAAAACAATTACCATTGTTGGTTCAGGCGCATACTTAGGCCTGGCTAAAGCTCATAATACTGCAGAAGATGGCCTCCCAGTAGATAATAAAACCGTTTATAATTATACATTATCATCTGATGGTAAAAGTATGGATGTAAATATTCAGATAGGGACCGGTGGTTTTTGGCAATATAAATTTACCAAAGTCGTGCCAGAAAAAGTTGAGGGTGCATGGAGACTTGCCCCTGAAGCAGGCGCAATGGGAGTTGGCCCAGCTGTGGGAGACTATAGTTATTGGTCTAGCAGTTTACAAGACGTAACCGATAGGGCCTGTTTATATGATGACCAGTATGTTTTCAATGGCGATGGTTCATTTAAAAATGTTCTAGGTTCTGAAACATGGCTGGAGACCTATAAATTAGCAACAGGAGCAGAATCTGCTTGCGGAGCACCAGTTGCGCCCCATGATGGTACAAGTGCGGCAACCTGGTCGATTGATGAAACGGCCGGAACAATTACCATTATTGGAGAAGGTGCATACTTAGGCCTGTTTAAGGTTACCAACACTGATGGAGGAGATGGTGACTACGTCCCCGCTGTAGATAATACAATAGTTTACAATTATACATTATCCGATGGTGGTAATAAGATGGATCTTATTATTGAACCAGCTGCAGGGCTTGTATGGAATTTTAAGCTTGTTAAATCTGATCCCTCAAAATTTGCGGGTTCATGGAGTATGTCGAGTGAAGCAGGCGCATTAGGAGTTGGTCCAGCACTAGGAGATGTTTCTTGGTGGGCAAACAGTGAAGCCGACGTAGCTACCCGAGCCTGTTTCTTTGACGACGAATATGTTTTCAGTGCAAATGGATCATTTAGCAATGTTTTTGGCCCTAGTACATGGCTGGAAGCCTGGCAATCAGGAGTAGACGCAGATGGATGCGGAACGCCAGTTGCCCCTCATAATGGTTCAAGCGCGGCAACCTTTTCAGTTAATGAAACTGCCGGAACAATTACCATTGTTGGCTCAGGTGCATTTTTAGGCTTGGCTAAAGCTCACAACACTGCAGAAGATGGTGCCCCTGTAGATAATACAACCGTTTACAATTATAAGTTTTCTGCGGATGGAAATAATTTGGATGTACATATTGAGGTGGGGACCGGTGTTTTTTGGCAATATAAATTTACCAGGAATGGAAGTCCACCACCTGTTGTGACTTCACCATTTGAAGCCACAACCTGGCTACTTCGTCCCAAAGCAGGTGCATTGGCAGTTGGTGATGGAGCAGGAGCTACATGGTGGGCAAGCAGTGGAGACGATGTAACCACCCGGGCCTGTTTATTTGATGATGAGTATGTTTTCAATAAAGATGGCTCATTTAAAAATGTTCTAGGTACTGAAACATGGCTAGAAGCTTGGCAATCAGGAGTAACCGCAGATGGATGTGGAGCGCCAGTTGCGCCACATGATGGTTCCAATGCGGCAACCTGGTCAGCTGATGAAACTGCTGGAACAATTACTATTGTTGGCTCAGGTGCATTTTTAGGCTTGGCTAAAGCTCACAACACTGCTGAAGATGGTGCCCCAGCAAATAATACAATAACATACAACTATACGTTGACTGCTGATACGAATAGATTAGATATAAGTATTGCAGGATTTAATGCAGATGTACCTGCCGCTTCATGGAAATATGAGTTCGTTAGAAAAGGAAGCGATTATACCGCACCAGCAAAGGCGCAAGACATTGTTGCTATTACAGGAGAATATTCCAATGCTGTGACTTGGGTTGATGTGCCTGGTGAAACAGGTGAGACATATAGTGTCTATGCCAGTCGTAAACCATTTGCTGATTCCACAGCTGCTGCCTTGGTCGGAAATGTAGATGTTGACCTTGTTGCAGCGGATCTGGCAGAAGATGTTCAATCAGCAGAACATCAACTTACAATTCCTCTATCGGATCGTTGGGCTACTTATTACTATGCAGTTGTCTGTACTGATGCTGTTGGTAATACAGGTTTAGTTTCAACTGCCAAAGGACCCGCAAACAATAAGCTCAGAGGCATTCCAGTAATTTCACTTAGTCCTCCTGCAACTTTTGCAGCGGACGGTGATCTCTCCGAATGGGAATCCAGTGGTATCCAACCATTTCAAATGGGTGTTACTGTAAATTCAATGGGAACGCCAAAAGTTATTGGGACTGTTGATGATGATGCTGACGCGTCAGTGAAATTATATCTGGCAGCAGATGATACTGTTCTGTATCTGGCAGCAGATGTAACTGATAACGACTTTAATGTCGGCGAAGGTAATTGGTGGGAACAGGACGCCCTTGAACTCTTCATAGGCCTATTTGATAAAAGAGGCGCTAGACAGGGCGGGTTCTCACGAGGTGCTGCACCACATTATAAGCTTGTCTTTAAAGGTGATACAACATGGAAAGAAATGGGCACCGCTGCTGGTTTAGGTAAGTCTGGCGATGGAAATTATTATAACACCGGTGTAGTTGGTTCACCAGATGCAATCATTGAGTTTAAAATACGATTTGATGCGCTGGCAGCTATTGATGGAGATTCGGTTTTCAAACCTGTTAAAGGCATGCGCATTCCCATAGAGCCTGTATGGCACGATAATGATGGTGCTGGTTGGGAAGGCAATATTGTTATGTCGAAGACTAACAATGATAATGCCTGGCAGACACCGGCAGCCTGGTCACATACCTTTATCGGGAATTACGATGGGAATGTCTTATCCACTGATGATCTCGTAGCAACCACTTTCTCCCTAAAAGAGAACTATCCAAATCCGTTCAACCCCACTACTACAATTGAATATTCGATTGGTATAGCGGGGCCAACGAAATTAATGGTTTTCGATGTCCTAGGTCGTGAGGTGGTTAAACTTGTAGATGAATACCGACCAATAGGTAGTCATAAAGTGGTCTGGAGAGCATCCAATATGCCATCAGGTATTTATTTCTATCGTTTGGAGACATCAACCTTCACGCGAACACATAAGATGATTTTAATGAAATAAAATTATCAACACACAGTTGATATCAAACTTATTTGATTGGTTATTTTACTATATTAAATAAGGTAAAATCTTCCTAGCGGAAGAACGATACACTAGCGACGATGATGGTGGGGACAGGATAACATTTCTTGTCCCCACTGTTTTAAATTCCAGGCAAAAAATACAGTTTATTTATGCATATAATACCTCGTTTGCTTCTTATAATTTTTCTTAGCAATTTTCTTGTTGGCCAAACTACAGGAAAAATTACGGGTACAATTAAAGACGCTGAGACTGATGAAGTATTAATCGGTGCCAATATAATATTGGAAGGTACCTATTCTGGCGCTGCAAGTGATGTGGATGGAAGCTATTATATTTTGAATGTAAAACCGGGTATTTATTCGATTGTGGTTGATATGATAGGGTATAAACGAGTAAAGGTCCAGAATATTCGTGTATCTATCAATCGAACATCAAATATAAATGTTGATCTTGTTCCAACTGTAATACAGGGAGAAACAGTTGTTGTTGAAGTGGATGCTATAACAACTAGAAAAGATCAAACTTCAACTATAAAAAATATATCAACAGACCAAATTGAAAAACTGCCAGTTGAAAACATTGGTGCTATTATAGGAATGCAGGCAGGTGTGGTGGAAGGTCATTTTCGTGGAGGCAGGTATAATGAGGTTACCTATCTGATTGATGGTATCCAGGTGGACGAAGTATTTGGAGGTGGAAATTCTGCTGTTGAAATAGAACCAGAGGTTATTCAAGATTTAGAAGTAATCACTGGAACTTTCAATGCAGAATATGGGAAAGCAATGAGTGGTGTTGTCAATGCGGTTACAAAGGATGGTTCAAATAAATTTGAAGGATCTGTATCTACAGCTTTTGGGAGTTATTTCACAGGAAATAAGGATATTTTTCTTGGTTTAGATAATATTCAATTGGATAGAAATCAAGATTACAAATTTCAAATTAGTGGACCAATCATTAAAGATAAGGTCCATTTTTTTATTAATACTAGAATGCAAGATAACAAGAACCACCTCAATGGTTTGAGGAGGTTTAATGTTACTGATTCCAGTAATTTTTATAGTATTAACCCACTAGAGTGGTATTCTGAGAATACAGGTGATTCTACTTTCGTTAGCATGAATGGAAGCAATAATCGCTCTATATTAGGCAAATTATCCTTTTCTCTATTTTCAAGTATTCGTTTTTCCACTATGTACTCCATTAATCAAGATACTTGGCATGGTTATGATCATGCATTTAAATATAATCCTGATGGGATGGGGGCATCTCATCGAAGAACAGATTTCTTTTCATTTCATTGGAATCATTTGATATCTCAGAAGCTTTTTTATGATATTAAATTATCTTCAATGAAAAACTATGGTGGTAATTATCTCTATGAAAATTCTGTAGACACAAATTATGTCCATGATCGATATTTAGAAAATTATGGCCCTGGGTTTTTTATGGGTGGGCAACAAAAAGACCACAGTAAAAGAACATCAAATATTTTAGGTGCAAAATTTGACTTAAACTGGCAGATTAATAAGAATCATAGCATCAAGTCAGGATTGCAATACTCAAATTATACAATTGATAATCAATGGCATCAAATTCGAAATAAATATTTTGGAACGCCTGAAGAAAATTTATTGTATGAACCTGAAATATTACCCGATTCAACTTTATATGCAGATGTCTATGAAGTTAAGCCAATTGAGGTTGCAGCATATCTCCAAGATAAAATGGAATTTGACGACATGGTTATTAATTTTGGTTTGCGCTATGACCTATTTGATCCAAATTCGACTTTGCCTGCGAATAGGAGAAATCCAAGTAATCAATTAGCTCTACCAGATTCAATGATGTCAACTTATCCTAAGGCAGATCCCCAGATTCAAATCAGTCCTCGATTTGGTTTGGCTTATCAAATTGGTGATGCAGCTGTATTACATTTTAGTTATGGCCACTTTTTCCAAATGCCTCCAATGTATTCAATGTATCAAAATCATTCATTTTTGGTAGCGCCAAGTGATTATGCTTCTCTTATGGGGAATGCTGAGTTAAAAGCAGAAAAAACGATTACGTATGAAGTTGGTTTATGGCAAGAATTGGCAGAAGGCTTGGGGCTTGAGGTCTCATTGTTTTATAGGGATATATATAACCTTTTGAGTACAAAAATTATAAGTACTTATAACCAAATAGAATATGGTTTGTATAGTAACAAAGATTACGGAAACGCTAGAGGTCTAGAAGTGAAATTTGACTTTAATTCGGGACCTATATCTTCCTGGATTAATTACACGCTTCAGTATACTAGAGGAAACGCAGATAATCCGACCCAGGCTTTTTCAAGATCGGGTGCAAGTATGGATCCAGTAAATCGTTTTATTCCTATGAGTTGGGATCAGCGTCATACTTTTAATGCAACCGTAGCATACAATAAGCCTGTGCATGGCGTTTCTCTAACTGGTTACTATAACTCGGGCTCCCCATATACTTTTTCACCTATTGAAGAAAGTCGTTTATCAAGAGTGAACTTGTATCCAAACAATGATTATCGCCCCACTAAATATCATGCAGATTTAATGGCTTACTATAATTTAAATATAACAAAAAAATACAAAGTAAATTTTAGATTAGCCATTTACAATTTATTTGATAGACTTAATGAAAATTGGGTGAATGATCAAACGGGTCGAGCCTATACTGCAGTAATTAAAGATACAGACCTTGCGGGACATCGGAGCAATTTCAATGATTATGAAGATCGCATTAAGAATCCTGCCATGTTTGTAGCTCCTCGCATGATCAAATTAACCACTGGAATCAACTTCTAATGAAAAAGTTGTTTTATCTGCTCTTGCTCACTAATCTGATATTTTCTCAAGGGAAAGAATATGTTGGTCCAGACGACCCTGCCGGCGACATTGCCGCTGAACGTGAAGGCTATATGACCGGGAATCGTGTATTTCTTTATTTTCGAAATAATACAGAGCTTTCAGACTGGCCAAAAGTAAATGTGTCCAGATGGCCCAACAATTTAGATGGGCTTAAAATGACAGATGGTATTGGTCTCCTTGTCGGCGCTAAAGTCTATATAAAAGACGATGCCAACACTAATATCGATTCGATCGTTGTATCTGATCCGATCGAGATTGGAGATGGAGAAGGCCTTCATAAATTATATTTTTTACAAACCAGTTACAGAGAAGAAATGGATGTAAACCCCGCTGGCACATTTGAATACGGATTTTATCCAGCTTTTGGCTACATGAATGAGACAAGCGAATATCCAGCTATGAGTAATAGGCCAAGTACATGGCCAACCAATGGATGGCCATCTACAGGTACTAATACCAAATGGCCAGGTGAATGGGATGGCCGTTTTGGCCGCGGTGTTATTTATGCAGATTTGGAAACTTATTTTGTCGCTAATGATGCTCAAGATCAGGAATATCTAGAGCTTGCAGACCGAGTACGATACTATCCTCGAAGAAACAAATCAATTGGTGATTTGCGTGACAATGTTACTATTGGCAAAGGGAATCCTTGGGGCGGTCTGGGCATTCGTGTTGAGGCGCGTGGTTTTCAATGGAATAACCCTCAAGCTCGGGATGCGATTTTTTGGGAGTATAACATTGCAAATATTTCTGATTATGATTTGACTGAAGTGGCATTTGGTTACTGGGTAGATAATGCCATCGGTAACGATGGTATTGATGAATTGGCTTATTTTAATACACTGCTTGACATGTCTTATTCATGGGATATAAATGGAATCGGTCAAGGAGGACTACCGACTGGGACGATGGGATTTGCCTACCTTGAAAGCCCTGGAATGGCCTACGATAATGTAGATAACGATGAAGATGGGCTTCTAGATGAAAAACGAGATAATATAGCTACAACAAAAGTAGGACCAACTGATGGTATTTATGATGTGGATAAGTTTTTATCATTTTATCAGTTAGATCGATCAGACCTCAAAGAACATTGGGATGCAGATGAAGACCAGGATTGGGAAGATGGTGAGGATATAAATAATGATGGAATTTATCAGGTAACGGAATTTTTTGGAGATGATATTGGATTGGATGGTGTTGCTCCAACTGAATTGAACTATACAGGTCCGGATCAAGGTGAAGGCAATCATAAACCAGATTACGTTGAAGGTGTTGGTTCTGAGCCAAACTTTGCCGTCACGGATGTTTCGGAGTCAGATATGATGGGACTAACTGCTTTCCGTTTATTTCCTGTTCCTAGTCATGCGCAATCAAATACCTCCTGGTGGTTTAAAAATGATGAAGCCATGTGGACATTACTTGGTGAAAATATTCTTGAAGAATACATTGACAAAATTTCAAATTTGATAGAAGTATTTGCTTCAGGACCATTTCCTTTATACAAAGGCCGAACAGAACGAATCTCCATGTCTGAGTTGCATTCATATGATCCATTGGAAGGATTGAATTCACCTTCACACACCGCGCCCGCATTGTATGAACTGAAAAAAATTGTTCAAGTAATTTATGAAAAAGATTATCGGTTCGCGCAACCACCGAAAATGCCAACTTTAACTGCAACACCAGCTGATGGAAAAGTTATTTTAACTTGGGATAATGTTTCTGATACACGTACAAGAGATCCGTTTCTTGGCAATATAAATGATTTTGAAGGGTATAAACTTTTCCGTGCTACAGATAAATATTTTTCAGATGCCGAAGTTATTACAGATGGTTACGGAACACCCATGTTTATGAAACCTATTTTTCAATGTGATTTAAATGACGGAAAATTTGGTTTCACTGATTTTGGATTAGTAAATGGCGTTGGTTACAATCTAGGATCTGATACAGGAATCTCGCACGTTTTCATTGATAATACAGTTATGAATGGTCGAACCTATTATTATGGCCTCGTGGCCTATGATTATGGTGCACCCCATATTGGACCTGGAATATCTCCATCTGAGAACAATGTAGTGGTGGAGCTTGACGAAGCTGAAGAAGTTAGGTCCATTGGTAAAAATGTTGCGATTGTAATACCATTTAAACCAGCTGCCGGTTATAAACAACCAGACATTACCTTAGATGAATCAAATTTATCTGGTGGTGGTAAGGTAGTGCCCACTATCCTTGCTCGTTCTAGTATTAAAAAAGAGCATAGTTATCAAGTATCCTTTGGTATCGATACCATTGCAAGTCTTCCCAAGTATGATTATGGATTAGCCTATTCCACTAATTCAATTACTGTGACGGATTTAAATGATAATCTTATTGTATACCAGGAGAATCCAACCAAATTTGTTTCAACAAATTTGGTTAAGAATGATAGTCTGGATTATTGGACGCTCAATACAAGTGCTCCATTCAGCACGGATGTTTTTGACGGAATTCAACTGAATATTGACATGCCTTTTGATAAAGGTTCCTACGATTATGCTAATTCAGGGTGGATTCAAGGAAGTGGTATTATGCGAGTTGCACCTACTATTCGAGAATCTTCTTATTTGGCTTGGGATTATCATATCATCTTTAGTTCTAATGCAAGTGCATATACAACAACAACTAGTATCAAAACTGGAATTAGGGATGTTGTTGATAGCAGAATAGCTACCAATGAAATTCTTTTGGGCCAATCATTTGACTTCTATGTTCAGAATGAAACTTTATTAAACTCGGATGGAAGCCATGTACTAATGGATATGGTGGTACATGATGTAAATAAAAACGGTGTTTTTGACAAATCTGAAGATAAAATAATTGTAGGTGGAATGGGCAATGATGGTAGGTGGGCCGGAACTGCTTTTGTTATAGATTTTAATCTAGCATCTGCAGAAACATATCCCAAAAGTGAGGATATTTTTCGAGTTAAATTTTCCAGACCATTCTGGAAAGACGATAACTTAACGTTCACAATTAATTCTTATGATGATCTTGATGAAGATTCTCTTGCAAAAATGATGGATGATATTCGGGTTGTACCCAATCCTTATGTTGCAACCAATGTGATGGAACCGGCTATATCGAATCAGTTTTTAAATCAACGTCGCCAGATTATGTTTACCAATGTTCCCGCACAGGCAGTAATTAAAATATTTACCATAAGCGGTGTATTAGTGGATGAAATTTCAATCAATAATTCACTAGATAAAGGGATTGTTCATTGGGATATGCTGACCCGGGAAGGATTAGAAATTGCAGCAGGTATGTATTTATTTCATATTGAGGCATTAGCAACTGGAGATCAGAAAATTGGAAAGTTTGCGGTGATTAAATGAAACGTTTTCAAATAATCATTTTATTTTTTGCTGTAAACATTCTATTTGCCCAAAACATTTATAGGTACGGCTCAACAGCTGTTAATTTTCTTGAAATTGGCGTGGGCAGTGCTAATGCAGCTATGGGTGATGCCGGAGTCACTTTTGCAGATGGTCCGACGTCGGTTTATTGGAATCCTGCTGCCTTGGCGTTTGTGGAGAGGAATGAAAATGCTTTTATGAAGCAACCTTGGGTTCTTGATATTAATATGATGTTTATTGGCTCAACGATTTATGTAAATCGATTAGGTACTTTTGCCTTTAGTTTGACCCATATGGGATATGGAGATATGGAAGTAACCACGATGACTCAGCAGGAGGGGACTGGCGAGAAATTCGCTGCGAGTGAATTTAGTGCAGCTTTAACGTACTCACGTAAAATTGTACAGTGGTTTTCTTTTGGAGCATCAGCAAAATTAATTAATTCGAAAATATGGCATTCTACGGCAAAGGCTTTTGCACTAGATCTTGGAGCGATTGTTAACACTAAATTTTTATCTCCAACTGGCAATACACAAGATGGCCTTAGGATTGGAATGAGTATTTCTAATTATGGAACTCGATTAAAATATGATGGTATTGATTTATTAAACCCTATAGATGTTTCACCTTATGAAGATGGGAATTATGCTGATGTACCTGGCCAGTTTAGACTAAATCAATGGGAATTGCCTTTATTATTTAGAATTGGTATTGGTCTAAAACCCATATATTCGGAATTACATCGACTCACAATTGCAGTTGATGCAGTGCATCCCAATAATAATGCAGAGTATATTAATATTGGGGGTCAATATGAATTCCGAATGGCAGGCAAGGGTAGTTTATATCTTCGGTCAGGATATAAGTCTTTATATATGCCTGATTCGCAATTTGGGATGACTTATGGTGGCGGTTTAAAAACTAACCTTATGGGGAATCAATCTTTTCAAATAGATTATGCTCACCGATCTATGGGTATTTTTGGTGGTCTAAACTCTTATACAATCAGTATTGCATTTTAATTAATTCAAAAGTGCTTTTCCGTCATCTTATTCTTTTTCTGATTTTATTAATCGGATGCCAATCCAATTTTTCATCAGATAATCAATTAGAAATTTTAGCAAAGATTGGAGATCGTTTAATTACTCGCCAAGATTATTTGAATCGCACTGAATACACCCTCCGTCCAGACTATTGCCGTGGTAATCAATACATTCATAAAAAAATAATCTTGAATAATCTTATTGCTGAAAAATTATTGGCGATTGAAGCAGAGTCAGTTATTAATCAAATAAAGTCTGATAATCTTAATGATTTTTTAAAAGGGCGAAAAGAACAAGCCATGAGACAACTACTTTATTTTGAAAAAGGTCATAATAAAGTTTTGTTAGAAGATGATGAAATTAATCATTTTTTTAAAATGGATGGCCGTACATATCATGTTAATTACTTTTCTTTTCCAAGCGGAGCATTTGCTGATTCAGTAAAAAGGGCCTTAGATGAAGGAATGTCATTTAATGATATTTACTCTGTTAACTTTAAAGAGAATATTCCTGCAAGAGATGTGAATTGGATAGATAATAATGATCCATTTATCAATGAGCAATTATTCAATAATGATATTCAAAAAGGACAAGTTATAGGGCCACATCTTTTGAATGATGGGTCTGCATTTATTATGAAAGTAAATGGGTGGACAGATCGTATGGATTTATCTGAACAAGGTAACATTGATAGAAGAGAAAAAGTGATTAATACACTTAAAGAACGAAAAGGAAAATTAATTTATAAATCTTTTATTAAAAATATTATGAAAGGGAAAAACATAAAACTCAATGAAAATGTATTTTTTCCTTATGTGAATGCTATTCGTGACCAATTTTTTCGTGACCGAGAAGAAAAAGAAACTGCAATATCGAATGCATTATTTGAGGCAGGAGAATTTTTATCTTTAGAAGATATAAAGCCAATGAATCAAAAATATAAAGATTTGATCCTCTTTACTTTAAATGAGAATAATTGGACAGTTAAAGATTTTGAAAATAATATAGCATCACATCCCCTTGTATTTAGAAAAAAGAAAATGAATAAATCAGAATTTTCACATCAATTTAAATTAGCAATTGTGGATTTTATTCAAGATCATTATTTAACAAAAAAAGCTTATGAACTAGGCCTCGATAAAACTGATACTATTTATCTAAATAGGTCTCTTTGGGCAGATAGTTTTTCCGCATATCAATCTGCTAGATTATTGATGAGTAGCGAGTCAGATAGTGCAGAACAACATATATTGATGAAACCGATTATTGATAATTTGCAAAAAAAGTATAGTCCCCAAATTTCAATCAATATGAAATTATTTGAGTCAATTAAAATATCAAGTATTGATATGTTTGTAACACAGGGAAATGTACCCTACCCAGTTATTGTACCCAGTTTTCCATCATTTACTAATGATAGTTATATAGATTATGGTTCAAAAATTAATTAACAATAGAGAGTTTGATGTCTAGTGGTCTAAAAAATATTTTTCTGTTTTTTGTTTACACTATCAGTTTTGGATTTTCTCAGGATTGGAAATTGGTATGGTCTGACGAATTTAATCTCCCTGATGGCCCAATTAGTTCAGTGAATTGGTTCCATCAAACACAGCTTCCCAATGGCTCGAGTTGGTATAATGGTGAAATACAACATTATACGAACCGTACAAACAACTCGTATGTTAGTAATGGTACCTTAAAGATCGTTGCGAAGAAAGAAACCTATACCAATCAGGGACGTACTAAAAAATATACATCGGCAAGGTTAAACTCAAAATATGCGTTTACCTATGGGCGGATAGAAATTAAAGCAAAACTCCCTAGAGGTGTTGGAACGTGGCCCGCCATTTGGATGTTAGGGAAAAATATTAAGGAACCGGGAGCTTACTGGCAGACCAAAGGTTTTGGCACCACTTCTTGGCCTGCTTGTGGCGAAGTGGATATAATGGAACATTGGGGCTCTAATCAAAATTATGTTCAAAGCGCTATTCATACCCCTTCGAGTCACGGAGGTACGGCCAATTTTGGAGGACAACATATAAATACTGCTACAACTCAGTTTCATATATATACGATTGATTGGTCAGAACAGAAAATGGTATTTAGTGTGGATGGTAATGTTCATTACACCTATAACCCTGCAACAAAAAATTCGGATACTTGGCCTTTTGATGCCAAAATGTATTTATTATTAAATATCGCTATAGAGTCAAATATTGCTTCAAGTTTTACTGAAAGTGAAATGGAAATTGATTATATCAGAATATTCAAGAATAATTTAAGTACATCAACGAATCAAGGAGAAATACCTGAGCTTTTTAAACTTTCACATGTATATCCAAATCCATTTAATCCCTCAACAAATATTGATTATGCTATAAGTACAAGTAATATCATTAATCTATCGGTTTACGATATTAATGGTATACTGATTGAAGAATTACTTGATGAATATCATAGGGCAGGTCAATATTCAATAACTTGGGACGCAAGTAGACAACCAAGTGGTATTTATTTTATTCGGGCTTTTAATGGAGAAGATTATTCCCATAAAAAGATTACCCTTTTAAAATGAAATTTCTTTTTCTTTTTTTCTTTTTTGCAGGTTGTAGCCCACAAGATAACCAAAATAGTATTCCCGACCCAGAACCATGGCTTATAGAAGGATGGGATATTATTTGGCATGATGAATTTGATAGCTCTCCATTAGATATAAATAAATGGTCTCATGAGATTGGTGGACACGGGTTTGGAAATAACGAACTTGAATATTATACTAATGACTCAGCCAATGCATTTGTACAGGATAGTATGCTTCATATTCGTGCGAAATTCGAACCCTCTGGTATCGGGGATGCAAATAACCTCAGGTATTTTTCCTCGGCGCGATTACGTACTGTTGGTAAAGGAGATTGGAAATATGTACGTATTGATGTAAGAGCCAAACTCGCATTAGGCCAAGGCATTTGGCCAGCCATTTGGATGCTTCCAACGGATTGGGTTTATGGTGGATGGCCAAAAAGCGGCGAAATTGATATTATGGAACATGTTGGTCATGATGAAGGAAGAGTACACGGGTCGGTTCACACAGAATCCTATAATCATAAAATTGGTACGCAGAGAAGCAAGACAAAAGTTCTTTCTGATGTAAAAGATTCTTTTCATGTTTATTCAATTGAGTGGTATGAAGATCGCATTGATTTTTTTATTGACAACCAGAAATACTTCACATTCGCAAATGATCAGAAAAATGATTATAAAACCTGGCCTTTCAATCAGCGATTTCATCTATTAATCAATGTAGCCGTTGGCGGTGATTGGCCCGGTTCTCCCGATAATACCACTATTTTCCCACAAGATATGGAAGTGGATTACGTTCGTGTTTACAAAAAACAAAATAATTAATCTTCATTTTGTTTTATTAGTAATTTCATTTTCCTCTGGTTTTGGTCAGGGATTTCTCCAAACATCTAATACCAATATTATAAATGGCAATGGAAACAAAGTAGTATTACGAGGTGTTGCTTTGGGAGGTTGGTTAGTCCCTGAAGGATATATGTTTCAAATACATGGATCAGGTTCTCCTACTACTATTCGAGAAAAAATAGTGAGTTTAGTCGGTGAGGAATCAGCCAATGAGTTTTATGAAAAATTTGAAAAGAATTATGTCCAAGAACAGGATATAAAAGCAATCGCAGACTGGGGATTTAACTCAATTCGTCTCCCCATGCATTATAAGAATTTTAGCCCTTTAAAAGGCAAATATATTGATAAAGGATTCACCATAATTGATAGTTTAGTATCTTGGTGTAAGAAATATAAACTGTATCTTATTTTAGATATGCATGCTGCCCCAGGTGGCCAAAGCCCGGGAGAAATTGCGGATGCACATGGTGTAGCAGAACTTTGGACGATAAAAGAAAATCAAGACCACTTAATTGAAATCTGGGGAGAAATTTCAAAACGCTATAGCAATGAAGAAACTATTGGTGGTTATGACCTTATTAATGAACCAGTACTACCTAATAATATGAGCAATAAGGAGAATAGAAATTTACATTTTAGAATACGAAATCGTATAAGGAAGTATGATAATAATCATATCATTTTTGTTAATGGGAACTGGTATTCAACAAGCTTTGAAGGTTTATCACCACCATTTGATAGTAACATGGTATGGTCATTTCACAAGTATTGGAATGATGTCACAATAGGGACTATTCAATATCTTATAAACTTAAGCAACGAAACCAATACGCCATTATGGTTAGGTGAGTTTGGAGAAAACTCGAATGAATGGTGGGCAAGGGTAATTGACCTTGTGGAATCAAAAGGAATAGGCTGGAATTGGTGGACCTATAAAAAATATGATACTATCACAACCATTGCATCTGTACCTCTTACTAAAAACTATCGTAGTATTTTAGACTATTGGGGTGGTAAAATATCTAAGCCTAGCCAAGACATATGCGTTTCTGGTTTAATGGAAATGGCGGAAGGCCTACTGTTAAAAAATTGCGAAATAAGAAGAGGTGTTATTTCCTCTTTGCTAGAGGTAAGCTATCGAAAAAAGAGCAAACCATTTAAAAATCATCTTATTCCCGGGGAAATTGCATTTGCTGATTATGATTTAGGTGCATTAGGAATTGCCTATATGGATTATGATTTCATGCGGACTGGTGTAGGAGACCAAACCGGTCATGGTAACTCAGGCTGGAGTTATCGTAATGATGGTGTGGATATTGAGTCATCTAATGATACTACGATTATTCCCTATAATGTGGGATGGACCCAGTCAGGGGAATTTATGAATTATACCGTGAATGTTTTAAAATCAGGTGATTACACTTTCTCAGTTCGATCCTCTTCATCGGCAAAACAAGGGGCCATTGTGATTTATTCCGGCCAAAAAAAGATTATTGATGCGGTTGATCTTCCTGTTACAGGGGACAATCAAATATGGATAGATACAGAAATAGGTGAGGCATATTTATCAAAGGGACTCCAAACACTTAAGGTATTAATCGGACGTCCAAAGGTAAATCTTAAATTGTTAAAAATAGAATCTAATGAAGCAAAGGATGGATTAATATCCTTTAACCATAAGATTTATCCAAATCCAATGTCCGATCAATTAATAATTGAGTATGAATCCCTATTCAATACCAAGATTAATTTTTCTATTTATAATATAAATGGGCAAGAAATTTGGTCTACTGTAAGACGTAGTAGTCCTGGAAAAAATCAAGTTATTTGGTTAGGAACTTCTTCAGGAGTACGACAAGTATCTAGTGGAATTTATTTTCTGACTTTAAATGATGGTATTCAAACCATTCAAGAAAAGATTACACTTGTTCGTTGAGCAAAAATCATGAGAATAATCTTTCTTGGCATAAGATATAAAATTGATAAATAACCTTGTGTCGATTGTAAGTCATAAAATATTATTAAGTTTGATTTCTTTTAATATCAATTTGAATTCCGAAAGAATTGCCGCTGTTACACCCCAAACTTTTTGTCCTTCTAATTTATAAAAGGGGACTATAGCTTCATGTCCTCGAATTTCCCAATTTTCTGACAGAAATAATTTATCATCTAGTAAGTCAGATAGAGAAACTATAAATAATTTATGTACTTCATCGGTTTGAATATTTGTAGACGGCTTTTTATTACACCATCCAATAAAGGGATTAATCATAAAGCCGGTGACGGGCACAAAGAATGGCGTGAGTCCACCCACTATTTCTACTGTATTTCGATCTACGCCTATTTCTTCTTCTGTTTCACGGATAGCTGTTTCATGAAGTTCTTCACCATCCTCCCAAGCGCCTCCCGGAAATGAAATTTGTCCTTTGTGATGTTCCACTTCATCAGTTCGCTGAGTAAGAAAAAAATGTATATGTCCATTGTTAGGAAATAAAAGTATTAAAACAGAGGCAGGGATAGCTGTTTCAATTGAAGTTGGAAAATTAATTGGTATTTGGGTTTGAACCTTGGTTAATAGATGTGCTTTTTTGCCAGGCAATGGACCTAACAAGTGCTTTTGCAATTTATCAATTAGTGGGTTAATTAAAGAAAACATAGACCGAAAAGTTATTTCTTTTTTAATAAATCTCCTGCAGGTTTATCCCTTAACATGAAGTATAAACATATCATTTGGGACTGGAATGGAACGTTATTGAACGATCGCCTTTTTTGTATTGAGATTATGAATAAAGTATTAAGCAAAAGAGGTATGGATAAAATGACAGAAACCTGGTTTTTAGAAAATTTTTGTTTTCCTGTAAAAGAGTATTATAAAAAATTAGGGTTTGATTTAGAAAAAGAACCTTTTGAAATATCTGGAGATGAATTTATTCATGAATATATGGAACGTATTCAGGAACCCGACCTTCACTCGGATGCAATTGATACAATGAAATATATGGAAAGAATGGGAATCACTCAATCTTTGTTATCTGCTTCTAGCCAGGCAATGCTGGATGCCACTATAAAATTTCATCAAATTGAACATTTTTTCATTAAAGTAATGGGGCAGGATAATCATTATGCATATGGTAAAGAAGAGATGGGTAAGCGATGGGTGAATGAACTAAACCATGGACCCCATGAAATTTTGTTTGTGGGGGACACGCTTCATGATAAAGAAGTGGCAGATCTAATTGGAGCCGACTGTGCGTTGATCTCTCACGGGCATGTAAGTCAGTCTCGGTTAGAAAATACAGGCGCCCCTGTATTTGGTGGTTTAATGGAAGTCTTGAGTTGGTTGAAAAAGATAGTTTAGAATTTTAGACCGAGAGATAAGCGTTGAACATTTTTTAAGCGGCCATAGGCAGAATAGGAATAATCAAATTTGAGTTGAGTTGCAGATCGTCCGATTCGATAATTCATCCCGGCTCCAAAAGTTAAGCCCTCTTCCGTATCTTCTCGAAATAGAGTAGTTATTCCGCTCCTTAAAAAAAATGTTTCGGCCAAAGCATATTCCATTCCAATATTAACCCATTCAGCATTATCGTTAGGATGTAGGGCATCTATGGCAAAACTGAGCCGCGACTTTTCAGACTGAATGATTTCACCAGCTATACCCACCCGAAAAATCAGTGGTAGTGGAAATTTATCTGTTTCATACATGGCATTTACAAATTCTACATTACCCTCATTAACTGGATCTGGATCAACACTGAATTTTTGGTTTCGGCCTTTCATTTGCATATCTGAGCCATAATTCGATAAGCTGGCGCCAAGTCGAATACCTCTGAATGGTGTAGTAAATAAGGCGCCCAGATCGGCAGCAAAAGAAGATGCACTGGCGTGCCAGATCTGTTGCCGAATATATTTAATATTACCACCCATTGCGAATTTATCTGTCAATGATTTTGCATAAGAGATAGTCATAGCCAGATCACTGGCGTCAAAATATTCACCTGTTCCATTGGGTTTTTCTACGGTTCTTACAATATCTTCCGGCGTAGAGAGATCTGTCATACTGAAACCAATCACGCCACCTTGATTTAGATTGATAGCAATTGCCGCATAATTGAAATTAATCCCAGCCAACCAATTGGCATTTACAAACATAGATTCTATTTTTCCGATTGTTGCAAGTCCGGCAGGGTTCCAATACATGGCGCTGATATCGCCACTCATGGCTGTAAAAGCATTTCCCATAGCGGATCCCCGAGCATCAACACCAATTTTTAAGAACTGTGCTGCGGTAGTCCCCGTCTTTGTGATGGTTTCTGTATTATCCAATTGGGAAAAACCAATAGAAGCTGAAAAAAGAATGACAATAATTCTTCTCATTTTATAACCGCCAGTCTTCCGATCTTTTCACCGAGTTCCCCCGCATCAACATGGTAAATATAAACTCCATAGGCAATCGGGAAATTATCCTTCGTTGTTAGATCCCAGAATTCCTGTCCATTATCAAATGCTGCAGAATGGGAGATCACTTTCACTAATTCACCGGTCGTTGTATAGATTCGTATAGTGCATTCATTTGGAAGTTTGTCGAAATAAATTCGTCGTGGACCGCGATCTCTAGGATTTTGGCGGTCCAAAGGCTCTAATGTATTGGTAACGACATAGGGGTTAGGCACTACTCTAATCTCATCCAGAGCATTTGAAGCAGATTCTACATTAATTGTCGATGCAATAGTCTGGAATTGGTATATATCGTTGGACTTAAAGGGTCGATCTGTAGCAATATAATATATATCGCCGCCAACAGGATGAGAAACATCTCCGCTAAATGGAATATCAAAATCAATTTGCCAGGATATCGTAAGCCCAGCACCTTCTTCAAAGATCACTACACTTTCACCCAGATCCCATGTTTTATTCCGGACCTTATAATCCAATACTACAATTTTCTTTTTGAAAGGAACTAAACCAGGTGTGACATTCCAGATTTGAAATGGTGCGGTAGCTGTACCTAAGGAACTGGTATCAGCAATCGAATCAAACCAGCGCACTTCATAATCAGCAGGACGCATATTAGATCTTTTACCATCATAAGGACCTACGGTAACTTGATAGTTCCCGGTGCTTCCATCGGTCCATTTAGACTTTTCATCATTTAATGCCAGAATTTTATCTTTTACATAAATTTTAATCCCATCAACAACCGGGTTTGATTCTTCATTCTTCAATCGCTTACTTTCCCAAAGAGGGTAATGGGTATACTCTATCTTAACTGAATCGCCATTGTTTATGTTGGAACTCAGAGTATCTGTAACAACGACCTGGCCTGCTTCAGGGAATAATAGGTAATCCTGTCCCAAAGTCATAATAGTCCCATTATTATCCTTTAATATAAAACGATTTGGATTCACTCTGTTTTTCTTCAAGGTTATAAAAACATTAGTTTTGGAGATGCGAGTTTCAATAACAGGATTAAGATCTTCAATTGAATAGCGGGTTGGACTCGCATCAAATGTGATCTGAAACGTATTTGTATCTTCGATGGCTCGAGGGTCTAAAACTTCCAAATAAAAATCCCCTGTTCCAAATCCAGCAATTCGTTTGATAAATGATAAAGAGTCATAATCCGCCACAGAACCTTTTATATATCCTGCAGCAGGTAAGCTGGGAATAATAGAAGCAGTGTTAATATCCAAAAATATTTCATTAGTTTCTGGGTTAAGAGTAATTGTTTTTGAAGATTCACTTGGACCAATATCCATGATCTTTGTACCATGATCATAAGAGCATATTGCATAATAATATCGCTGGCCGTTAATTACATTGTTTGAATCCACAAATGAATGAACCAACCCCGTATTGTTTCCTAAGTGGTATGAGATTCCTCGCCCCGTGTAAGGGATGTCACTGGGCCCTACATAATCATTGATTAGATCCCATTTGGCCCAACCACCTGTGATTGTTGTGAGAGGTTCAAATAAAAACCGAGATCCATTGATATCTGTTATGTTTTGTTGATCTAAGAAACTAGGATCTGTACTTCGATAGATTACATACCCTTCAAAATCATACTCTTCGGATATAGGATCCCATGAAGATTCTGCAATATCATTCCAATAAAGTGTCACTTTTTCATCGCTTGGTACAACTGTAAGTGTTGGCTTTTCTGGCGGTTTCGCAAATTGATAATTGGTATCATAGATCTGACGTGCAGTCTTGGCGTTCAATGTAAGATCATCGTAGCCATCGCCAACTAATAGGGCGATCGAAAACCGCCTAGCTTCTCCGGCTTTCAAAGTAAATCTTCCAGAACCGTATAAGAAAATATTATCACCAGCCACATCTGCATTTAACGAGTCAAATTGGCCCGGGTTCATATATGTAGAATAAATATAGTCGTCTTTTGAAATACGGTTATTTCCACCAAAATTAGGTGCGGAAAAACTTGTAAGACCGATCATATCTGACTCGTCCAGATCGGTCCACTCAAAATTGGGTTCCCCCGGTTGTCGTATATCAAAGGCGTCTCCTGCGGTTGGTACACCGTCATTCTCACCTGTATCGCCGGTATTTGGAAGACCATCAATTCCAACATCGTCTTTATCTGGATTCCAGTCACCATCATCATCAATTCCGTTCTCGCGACTTTCATCAATAAGACCGTCACCATCATTATCTTTGCCATCATGTGGGTCGCCGGGACTTTCTAAAAAGATATAACCAAAATAGCCGGGCTTCCGGCCTGCCACATCTGATTTTCCGTCTTCATCCCAAGCATAGACCATATTCAATTCTGTATCAAAATAGGAAAGATCATCTTGCCAGTTGGATGGCCCACCAATATGAGGGTCACCCCACATGCCAAAGACCACTTCATTAAGATCTTTTTCACTTTTATTAGTTACTTTGTAGATAAGAAAGATGACATCTTCTGCCAGTGGATTGGACCATTGGTAGTATCGGCATTCAATTTCGATGCCTAACCCCATTTTGGTTGAATCATTAGAGAACGGATAATATTTGAATTCTTGGTTACTGCGATCATCTACTACAAAGAAGGATTCTAAATCAGCATTGGATGAACCCTGCCTAAGAGCTCCGGGCCAGACGTACCTTTTTAAATTGGCATTATACCAGCCTTCAGGCCAGCTATCAGGTTTTCCATCTCCATCTCGATCCATATCATTGGAAGTAGGTATTCGGGGACTATTAGGGTCGCCATAGGGGACACCTTTCTCATTATATGTCAGTGGTTCCCAACCCCAAAATGATTTTCCATCAGGAGAGATTTCACCCCCCAATGAAACAAGTCCAT
>Ga0315338_1001999_pt1 | contig 22276 bp, 21 predicted proteins | sample ASW8metaG_FD_204518 | JGI IMG/M metagenome (GOLD analysis project Ga0315338, IMG submission 204518) | Ammonia-oxidizing marine archaeal communities from Monterey Bay, California, United States - ASW #8 | ecosystem: Environmental > Aquatic > Marine > Coastal | place: USA: California | collected... | reverse complement strand
GCGGCAGCGTCTCAGATACCATGAACTGAAATTCGGTACGAAACAGGCCCACCCCGTCCGCACCGGTTTCTTCCAACTGGGTCATCTCGATAAGCAGACCCACATTGAGGCTGAGTGCAATGCGCTGACCATCCAGCGAAATCGCCGGGCCACGCAGCTCTGCATAGGCCTGCTTGCGTTCCGAGAGCGCCAGCATGCGCTCCTTATAGGTCTCGATAACTTCATTGGCTGGGCGAATGTGCAACAGCCCAAACTCACCATCGAGAATGATCGTATCGCCTTCCTCGGCCCGGTCCAGCGCACCCTCCAGACGACCCACCAGCGGAATTCCCATCGCCTTGGCGACAATTGCCGCATGAGACGAGGCAGAGCCCTCTTCCAATGCAATGCCACGGATCTTGCTCCGGTCCAGGTCGAGCATTTCGGCCGGGCCAATATTGCGAGCGATAATGATGGCATCTTCGGGCAGATCAGGTAGCAGCGATGCGCCGCCATCGAGGTGACGCAACAACCGGCTGGCTAGGTCTTCCAGATCATGCAGCCGTTCGCGGAAAATCGGATCCGGCGATTTCATCAGCCGGGCACGATTCTCATTTCGAACCCGCTCCACTGCCGCCTCAGCAGTCAGCCCCAGCTTAACCGCCTCGCGCAAACGCTCGACCCATCCCTGATCATTGGCAAACATGCGATAGGCCTGCAACACATCCCGTGTGGGGCCGCCCAGGGGAACACGGCCGCCGGCCAACATATCGTCAACCGAGGCACGCAAGGCTTCGAGAGCCGTCTGCAGGCGAGCATCCTCATCTTCACTGTCATCAGCAATGAGATGTTCCGAGCCCACATGTGGCTCATACAAAACCGCGACACCCATCGCCACGCCGCTCGAATAGGCGCCGCCCTGAAACCGCTCGGCGCGGGACTGGCGCACATCCAGCTCGGCCATCTCCTCGGCTTCAATCACATCACCAGATGCGATAATTTCCGCCAGGATCATCGCTACAGTTTGTAGCGTTTCAATTTCTTCTTCCTGGGTCACACGAACTTCGCGCGATTGCGCTGTCAGCACACCCACCAGACGGCCACCGCGCAAGATCGGCACACCAACGAAGGTATGAAACGCTTTCTCACCGGTCTCCGGCTTCAGGGAAAATGAAGGGTGGTCCTGCGCATTCTCGACGGCCAGCGGCCGCGCCTGACGCGCCACCAAACCAACCAGGCCTTCTCCGGGCTGCAGGCTCACCTTGTGAACCGACGCCCCGTCCAGACCATGCGTGGCACATAATTCCAGTGCACCTGACCGGCGCTGCAAATAGATCGACGATACATCCCAGCCAGCTTCTTCCGCGATCAAATCCGTCAGATGGTCGAGACGTTCCTGGGCGTTTTCCTGCACAGCCATCAACTGACGCATGCGTGTCAGTAATCGGCGCGGATCCGCGGAGAGATGATCATTCGTTCTCAGCATACTTACCCTTGATCCAGTCCATAGGCCGCGTGCAAGGCCCGCACGGCACGTTCGACAGCGTCGTTTTCAATCAATGCGGAAATCTTGATTTCCGAAGTCGCCAGCACCTTTACGACGATTCCGCTCTCCCCGAGCACCCCAAAAAGCGACCGCGCCACATCCGCACGCTGACGCAGGCCCGCACCGACCACAGACACCTTTGCCAGACCGGTTTCGCTGCTTAATTGGGCATTCGGCAAGGCCGCTTCAAGCGCCGTCTGCGCCCGATCAAGGTCCCGGTGGGCGACAGAAAATTCCAGATTCACGCTTCCCGGTGTCCGCGCCTGAGCCTGCACGATCATATCCACGCCGACCTCGGCACTGGCCAATGCCTCAAAAGCCTGTCGCGCCATATCAGATTTTCCAGAAGCCCCCAGCAATGCCAAGCGTGCCTGATCGCGGGCGTAGGCAACACCGGACACGATACGGCGCTCGGCAATATCGCCGACCGCAACAATCTCTGTCCCCTTACTGGCACCAGCATCGAGGAAACTGGACAAGACTCGCATCCGCACGTCGCGGGCCTTGGCAAATTCTACGGAGCGGGGCTGCAAAACCTTTGCGCCCTGTGCAGCCAATTCCAGCATTTCATCATGACTTATCGCATCGATCCGCATCGCCTTGGGCTCGATTCGCGGGTCAGTCGTGAAAACACCATCTACATCGGTATAGATATCGCACCGCGCGCCCAGCGCCGCTGCCAGTGCAGCCGCCGACAAATCCGTGCCTCCGCGCCCCAACGTCCTCAGCCGACCATTCTCCGCAACGCCCTGATATCCTGCCAGAACCGGCACAATGCCCGCATCCATAGCTGTTTCGAAGGCCACAGAATCCATCCCGGCAATTCGTGCCGCGCCAGGCGGGCCGTCGGTAAACACCGGAGCCTGCCAGCCCAGAAAGGAACGCGCCTGCAATCCGTGTTCGCGCAGCGCCAATGCCATCAGCGCAGCCGAAACCTGTTCACCGGCCGCCAGCGCCACATCGGTTTCTTCATCACCCAGCGCCGCACCAAATTCACCAGCAAGACCCAGAAGGCGATCCGTTTCGTCGCTCATCGCCGACACCACAACCGCCAGCGTCTCACCGTCGGCCACAGCCGCGGCAATCAACCCGGCAGAATGCCTGATCCGCTCAACCGAGCCGACCGAAGTTCCACCAAATTTCGCGACGACACGTGTCATCCCCGACATCCCTCACGCTCAACCAGCACATCCGATGAAATTGCCGCGGTCACTGTTGTGACAAGGCAGCAGCATATCGTCGCACCCGGCTCGATTATCTGATCAGTCAGGGCCATATTGTGGCCCAGTTGGAACGGCATACAAATTGTGCACTTCAATTGCCGGTTTCCTACGCGGGCATGACTTGCTACGCAACGCCTGAACGCAATTTGTCGCGCGATCGCGCCACAGGAGAACACATAATGACTGCCGCTACCGGCCCTGAAACATTGGCACGCCCGTCGATTGACCCCGAGGAAGTCGAGAAATTCTCTCGTATCGCCGCTGAATGGTGGGACCCGGATTCCAAATTCAAGCCGCTGCACAAATTCAACCCGGTCCGTCTTGGTTTTATCCGCGATGCGATCTGCGAACATTTCGGGCTTTCCGGAGAGCGGCCATTTGAGGGCTTGCGTATTCTCGACATCGGGTGTGGCGGCGGCCTCGCCTCCGAGCCAATGGCGCGTCTTGGCGCGTCAGTCACCGGCGTTGATGCCGCCGAAGCCAATATCAAGACCGCCAGCGTCCATGCCGAAGAGCAGGACCTCGACATTGATTACCGCCACGGCGTCGCCGAGCAATTGATCGAAATCGGCGAAAAACCCTTCGACGTTGTCCTCAATCTGGAAGTCATGGAACACGTCGCCAATCCGCACACATTCCTGGTCGATTGCGCCCAATTGGTGCGCCCGGGCGGCCTGATGATCTGCGCTACGATCAACCGAACGTCCAAGGCCTTCGCGCTTGCGATCGTCGGCGCGGAATGGGTGATGGGCTGGCTGCCGCGTGGCACGCACCGCTTCCACAAACTGGTCCAACCCCGCCAGATCATCGCCGCCCTGCGCGAAGGCGGCATGCAGCCCGACCAGCCTGTTGGTGTCAGCTACAACCCTCTCAACGATCAATGGTCGATGAGCGGCGATACCGATGTAAACTACATGCTGATTGCCAAGAAAGCGGGACAGGCCGCTCCGCCCGTTTGACCACCGACGTTAAGCCGCTTATCCAGCACAACTTGCCAGCAATTTCCCAGACGCGAGTTGATCATGTCCCTGACTCATCCTGCCTTCACCAGCATCGCACTCGCCCGTGAAATCGAGTCACCGGAAAATCCCGGTGCGCTTGAAAAGCGTGTCGCGCTGATACCGGAAAACGTTGGGACACTGGTCTCAGCAGGGCTCAAAGTATTCGTCGAACACGGTGCTGGCGAAGGTGTTGGTTTCAGCGACGAGGAATACATCGCCGCCGGAGCGTTGATGCAATCCGCCGACGAGATTTATTGCGACAAGCAGATCATTATCAAATTCAAGGGCCCCGCCCTCGCCTCAATCGAGCAGATGAAATCGGGCTGCACGTTGTTCTGCATGGCGCATTTCGGCTCCTATCCGGACCGGGCCAAATTGCTCGAGGACAAGCGCATCAATGTCATCGCGATGGAGGAGATCGCGGAATCTCCCAAGGTCAATACGGATGAGGCCATTCTGGGCCGCCAGTCCATGGCCACAGCGCTGAAGCCCTATTTCGAGAACAACACGATTGGCGGTCTGCGGGTTCGGGTAATCGGCTGGAGTGAGCGCCTACGCGGCGCGATTCGCCGCTGCGGCAATCGCAATCCGCGCTCCATGCGCGTGATCCAGCCAGACCTTACCTTCGAGCAGCTCGACGTGAGCGGCCCTGATGCCCTGTATTTCTACGACAGCAAATCCTTCCAAGATCCACACGGCATACTCGACCGCCTGAAGGACGCCGGCACTGTGCTCTTCGACATGGCTGAATTCGAAAACACTCGGGGCGCGTCCGCAATCGCGGCCTATCGCCAAAGCCACCCGCCCTCTGAATTTGGCCTGCGCCGTATTCAGTGTTTGCACGAGACCGGTCAGGCCGGTGCCCGCTACGGCGTCGAGCTGCTCAAGCAGAACAAGCCCGATCTCGACCTGTCCCAGGCCAAGGCCATCGTTCTCGGTTACGGCAATGTCGCCCAGGGTGCGATGGACGAGCTGCACCAAAACGGCATCAATGAAATCCACGTGCTCGGCCGCGCCCACACTGCCAAGGGCCGCATTGATTTCTGGCTCAAGAATGTAGACCTCGTCATCAATGGCGCCGAGCAATCGCCCGAGCTGCGGGGGCGAAATTTTCTGATCAGCGACAAGCACCTCAAGGATTTGATCCCCGATCAGTCCGTGGTCATCGATCTGATCGGCGGCAGCGCCACCAATCGCAGCCCCGTTGAAGCCGTGATCGCCTGCTCCTTCCTGACCGATCCCAATTTCCTTCAGGATGGCGTGACCGTTTCGTCCCTGTGGGGTTGGCCAATGCTCGGCATGATGCGCGAAACCGCCATCCGCTACTCAGGTCAAATCACCGACGTTTTGCTGGGTTATGAAAAGCTGGTCGACGGGCTCGGCGAGCTTAAGCCGGGCGTACAGCGTGCGCTGGTTTGTGGGCCCTACTGGTAGTCAATTCACCTTCTTCGGCGGTACAGGGGCCAATGCGTCCGGCAGCGGTGTCACCGGCACGCCCTCATCCTTGAGGGCTTTGCTTTCTTTAGGCGACGCTTCGCCATAAATCAGGCGTTCAGGCTTATCACCATCGTGCATGGCGCGGGCCTCGGTGGCAAATTCATTGCCGACATAATCGTAATTATTGCGAATATGCGTGCGCACCTTGCCAGCGATTTCCTTCAACTGGTGTTGCGGCGTCGCCTCGCGTTTGCGAGAGGTGGCGACGGCCGGAGCCATAATGGCTTTCGAAATCTTGGTTGAACCGCATTCCGGACATTCGATCAGTCCACGCGCCGCCTGATCGTCATAGCCCGCACTGTCGGCAAACCAGGCCTCGAAGCGATCATCATGTTCGCATCGCAACGCATATTTGATCATTTCACCACAGGTCCCGTCAGGTCGCGATCATGGGTCAGGGCCGGAATTCGGCGTCGGGCCTCGTCAACTTTGTTGATGTGCAGGCGCGACACCAACACGTCTGGCGCGTCGTGATCAAGCACGGCAACTATATCGCCCCAGGGCGCAACAATCATCGAATGCCCATAAGTGCGTCGACCATCCTCGTGCAATCCACCTTGCGCGGGGGCGATCACGTAACAGCCGGTTTCAATCGCCCGGGCGCGCAACAACACCTCCCAATGCGCCCGCCCGGTTGGCCTCGTGAACGCCGCGGGCACTGTCAGAATTTGCGCGCCCGCCTGCGCAAGATGGCGGTACAAATAGGCAAATCGCAAGTCATAGCAAATAGACAACCCAAGATTCGCGCCCTCGATTCCTGCCACCACTGATTCAGTGCCGGGCTGGTAATTCGTCGACTCGCTATAGGTTTCGCCGGCACCCAGACCGACATCAAACATGTGCGCCTTGTCGTACGTCGCGATCAATCTGCCGTCCGGCCCAAATAAAAACGATCGATTGGCCGCCCGCCGGTCCGCGATTTTCACGGCGAGCGAACCGATCAGCAGGGCGATACCCAGCTCCGCAGCGAGCGTCGAAAACGCCGCCACGGCCGGATCATCATCAGCGAAATGCATCACCGAAAAAGCCTGATCCACGTCTTTTTGGACCAGATGGGTGGTCTCTGGCGTCGCGACAAAACTGACTCCCTTGTCGGCCGCCTGCCGGATCAGATCCATAGCGTCCGCCAGATTTCGGGCCGGATCAATTCCGGACCGCATCTGCACAAGGGCGATATCAAGCTTGCTCATTGTCGCAGTGCTTACTCCATTGCCAACATGGCATCGAGCTTGGAGGCTTGTTCGAGATGAAGCAAATCATCGCAGCCGCCAATATGCACATCACCGACAAAGATCTGCGGATAGGTCGAAGCACCGCCGGAGCGCTGGATCATTTCTTTCTTCTTCGCCGCATCCCAACCAGCATCGATCTCGGTGAACTTGACCCCCTTCTTTTTTAGAAGGGCGACTGCGCGGACGCAAAAACCGCACATTGGGCGCGTGTAAATTGTAATTTCAGCCATCAAAAAACTCCTTTGCCCCTACATAGTGGGGTCGCGCGTTCGTACAACGCGCGCCAGTGTCACAACATGCACACGGCGCGCTCCCGATAATTTGAGCATTCGCGTGCAGGCCGAGACGGTTGCACCTGTCGTGTACACATCATCGACCAACACAACCACCTTCCCGGCCAGTTGGCTGGCGCTGCGAATTTCAAACGCCGCCGCCATATTGCGCCGCCTCGCCTTAACACTTCGTCCCGCCTGGCTGGGCGTTGCCCGCCTCCGCGCCAGGATATCCGCATCAAAGGGCAACCCCGTTTCCCGGCACAAAGCACGGGCCAACAAAGCCGACTGATTATAACGACGCGAAATCAGCCGTCTCCAGTGCAACGGGACCGGAATGATGAGGTCCGCCTCCGCGATTTCTTCGGCCGCCGCACGGGCCATCCAGCGCGAAAACTGCACGAGCATGTCCTGACGCCCGCCATTCTTGAACCCCAAAATGAAAAAGCGTGACGCATCATCGTAAGCAATAGGAGCCCGTGCTGTATCGAACCGCGGGGGTTTGGCGATGCACGGTCCGCATACCATACCGCGCCCCACACCTGCCCCGGCAGTGTAGGGAAAGGGTAGTCCGCAAAGCGCGCACCACGGCGCATCGAGAAAATTTAGACCCAACCAGATATCCGCGCTGATATGCCCCGGTTGATCCACCGCGACGCCTGAAACCGGGCAAGCCGGAGGCCACAATGCATCAAACAGACGCGCGCGTGCCGACATCAACATGGCCTGCCCCCTTTCGTCCGCTGTCTGAAACGGGCATATCCGCCCAATGACGCCGAACGCCACAGATACATCGACGCCTCCCTGCTTGTTTGATCGCGATCTGCTCCGCACGCGCCGAAATCGGTCTGCGAGCAATATACACAATTACCACTTTTTGGCGAAACGCTGTTTTGAGGATCTGTGTGACCGTGTGGAAAGCGTCACACGTGACTTTGACCGGGCCCTTATCCTGGGCGGGGGCCCCGGCCTGACATCGACGATGGCCGAGCGGCACATGGATACCAAGCTGGAATGGTATGCACAGAGCGATTTGTCTCCGAAAATGGCGACACGCCTGACCGCATCTCCGCTTTGCCTGGACGAGGAAATTTTACCGATCGCCGATGAATGTCTCGATCTTGTCCTCGCTCCGCTAAGCCTGCACTGGACCAATGACCTTCCCGGCGCGCTCGTGCAAATCAATCGCGCGCTCAAACCTGACGGGTTTTTTGCGGCTGCCCTGTTTGGTGGATCCACGCTCACCGAATTGCGCCAGTCCATTATGGCCGCCGAAACAGAACTGACCGAAGGCGTCAACGCCCGTGTCTCACCCTTTGCGGGACCGGTCGACATGGCGCAATTGCTTCAGCGCGCCGGCTTGACCTTGCCGGTCTCCGACGTCGATCGGATCACCGTCCGCTATGACAATTTGTTTGCTTTGATGGCCGATATTCGAGGGATGGGCGAAACCAGTGTGCTGACAAACCGGCCACGAACGCCCGCCACACGAGCGCTTTTTTTACGCGCCGCGGAGATTTATGCGGAACGCTTTAGTGATTCCGACGGGCGCATCCGGGCAACGTTTGAGATTATCCATGCCGCAGGCTGGGCCCCACATCCGGACCAACCCAAGCCCAAGCGCCCGGGCTCAGCGACAACACGGCTGGCAGACGCGCTCGGCGTGACAGAAAAATCTTTAGGAGAAAAAGCCGGTCGCTAGAATCCGGCCGCAGCGTCCGCATACATGCCCATAACGGTCGGCCCAATGATCGCCAGACCGGCGACGATGCCGATAGAGACAATTACCGCAATAATCGAATATTCCACCGACGTCCCACCCTGCTCGTCGACAGAAAATCGCTTCAAAGTCGCGACTAGAGACGATCGCGCAACTCGGCCGCCAGAGGCATGTCGGCCGCCGGCATGGAATAGTTTCGAAGCTTGTCTTTCTTTACCCATGCGAGTTCCTGCCCCTCTCTTGGATGCGGGAAGCCGTCCCAGGTGCGGCACACGAAAAGCGGCATGACGATGTGGAAAGTCTCGTAGGGATGAGAGACGAAGGCAAAGGGGTGCAGGCACCGCTCGCAGGGCTCCACACCCAATTCTTCCCGTAACTCTCTGACAATCGCTTGCTCCGGCGTTTCTCCCGGCTCGATTTTGCCGCCAGGAAATTCCCAAAGGCCCGCCATCGGTTTGCCCGCGGGGCGCTTCGCCAACAAGATGCGTTGATCTGCATCAAGGAGCGCGCACGCCACCACATTAATCACCGGCTTTGAGCCAATCGCGATCATTCTATAAAAATTCCCTTAAAGGCTTGTTCACAAGCACGGTTAAGCACGCCTTAATCTGGAGGGCTACCGGCCTCGACATCGGAGGGATCGCCGGCTTCCGCCTCGCCAAAGGCCCCTGCGTCTTCCAGTGCGAAACGTTCCACTGTGGCCGCGCTTCGCAAATCGACGATCAATGTCTCCAACTGATCGAAGGTGTAATAGCGCACGATATTGGCGCGTAAGGTTTCCAGAGATGGCGGCGGTTGCTGTCGACGGTCGACAACTGTCAGTACATGCCAGCCAAACTCGCTCTGGAAGGGTTCCGATATCGCACCTTCATCGGTGGCGAAGGCCACGGCCCCGAAAGCCGGCAAGATACCCTGCCTTGAGAAATACCCCATATCCCCGCCTTCAAGGCGGGTCGCATTGTCCTGGCTGATTGCAACAGCCAGCTGGGCAAAATCCTCGCCCGCGTCCAGGCGCGCCTTCACCGCGTCGGCTTCCTCACGCGACGCAACCATGATGTGACGGGCACGCACTTCGATGCCGCGGGGGATCAAACGGATTTGCTCCGCATAAATCCGCTGAATTGTCTCCTCGGTCACCGCGTCTTCTAACGTCGTCTCAACGAGCACATTGCCAAGTATCCGCTCTTCTGCCAGCGCCAGCTGACGCCGCGCATCCGGTGTACGATGCAAATCACGGCGGCGAGCCTCCAGTGCCAGCAAGCGCTGATCGATCAATTGCTCGACGATTGCGTCAAAGTCTTCAACGCTAAGTTCCGGAGGTAAGCCGGCTGCTTCACCGAATTGGGCTTGTGCCTCGCGCCAAACATCCGTGCGCAAGATAACGGTATCATCAACACGCGCAGCAATTTGATCCCCTTCCGACAGTGCAGCCGAACCGGTCGTCGCCGCGCGCCCGTCAACTGTCGCTCGCGGTTCCGGCCCGCACGCGACCACGAAACCTGTGGCAATTACCAAGAACACAAAGCCCTGCACCGCAGATTTTGTCATCATTCAAGACCCTCTTTCGCGCGACGTTTACCGCGCGGCTTGATTGACACTGTATAGCCCCATCCTTAAGTCAGCTTAACGCCCTAAAGCAATGCCGGTGCCTGTTACAGACGATCACGTGATCCCGGTACAGTTTATCGACCAACACTAGTTCGCAAAGCCAGAGACATGCTTTCAATCGTACGCAAATTTTTCGGCACCGCCAATGACCGGCATCTCCGCAAGTTGAACCCTGTTGTAGCAAGCATTAACGCGCTTGAAGCAGAGTTTGAGGCGCTTAGCGATGACGCTCTGAAAGCCAAAACTCCCGAGTTTCGCAAACGTCTGGAAGACGGTGAGAAGCTGGACAATCTCCTGCCCGAAGCCTTCGCAGCGGTTCGCGAGGCTGCCCGACGCGCCCTGGGTCTGCGCCCCTATGATGTGCAATTGGTGGGCGGCATGGTGCTCAATGGCGGAAATATCGCCGAGATGAAGACCGGTGAGGGTAAAACTCTCGTCGCAACTCTGCCCAGCTACCTCAATGCATTGCCGGGCAATGGCGTCCACGTCGTCACCGTCAATGATTATCTGGCCACCCGTGATGCGGAATGGATGGGTCGGGTTTTTGCCCAACTTGGCATGACGACCGGTGTCATCTCAAACGGCAAGAGCGACGCCGAGCGGCGCGAAGCCTATCGCTGCGATATTACCTACGCGACCAATAATGAGCTTGGGTTCGATTATCTCCGCGATAATATGAAGTTTTCACCAGAAGAAATGGTTCAGCGCGGCCATGCCTTCGTTATCGTCGATGAGGTCGATTCAATCCTCGTCGATGAAGCGCGTACACCGCTCATCATTTCCGGTCGCACCGAAGATCGCACCGATTTTTACAAAACCATCGATGCCGTCATTCCGCTGCTGTCGGAAGACGCTTACGAAATAGACGAGAAGTCCCGCACCGTCTCCCTGAGCGAGGACGGTAATGAAGAAATTGAGACGCTTCTGCGTGAGCGCGAATTGCTCAGCGAAGGCGACATGTATGACATCGAAAATGTCTCGCTTGTTCATCACGTTAACCAGGCCCTCAAGGCTCATAAGGTTTTCAAGCGCGACAAGGATTATATCGTCAAAGACGGCGAAGTGATGCTGATCGACGAATTTACCGGTCGCATGATGCAGGGCCGCCGCTTGTCCGATGGTTTGCACCAGGCCATCGAGGCCAAGGAAGGCACTGATATCCAGCCGGAAAACCAGACCTTGGCTTCCGTAACCTTCCAAAATTATTTCCGCCTCTATGAGCGCCTGTCAGGCATGACGGGTACCGCGCTGACCGAGGCTGACGAATTCCACTCAATCTACGAGTTGGAGGTGATCGAAATACCGACCAATAAACCGATCGCTCGGATTGATAATGAAGACGAAGTCTATCGAACGATGATGGAAAAATACGCGGCGATCATCGACGACATTGTCGACAGTCAAAAGCGTGGCCAGCCAGTGCTCGTCGGTACGGTTTCGATCGAAAAATCCGAACAATTATCCGAAATACTCAGCACCAAAAAAGCCTTTAAGGATAATCTTGGCCATCTCTATCCCAAGGATACCGCAGAGCAGGAAGAGCTCGAAAAAGCCGGACTGCCGCCCCGCAAGACGCTCACAGAAATACTGAAATTGGTGCCCATTGAGCACCAGGTTCTCAACGCGCGCTTCCATGAACAAGAAGCATACATCGTCGCCCAGGCCGGTGTGCCCGGAGCCGTCACGATCGCCACCAACATGGCTGGTCGCGGTACCGACATCCAGCTCGGCGGTAATCTTGAGATGCAGCTCGAGGCCTGGATCGAGTCGCAAACCAGCATTGGCAAACCGCCAACCGAAACAGCCATCGCCAAGGAACGTGACGCCATCACAGCGGATATCGAAACCAAAAAGGCACACGCCAAAGAGGCCGGTGGGCTCTACGTATTGGCAACCGAACGCCATGAAAGCCGTCGCATTGATAATCAGCTACGGGGTCGGACCGGTCGTCAGGGTGATCCGGGGCGCTCGAAATTCTTCGTGTCCTTGCAAGATGATCTGATGCGCATTTTCGCGCCGGAACGTCTCGACGGCATGCTCAAAACGCTCGGCTTCCGCCAGGGCGAGGCCATCCAGCACCCCTGGATGTCGAAGGCGCTTGAGCAATCCCAGAAAAAAGTTGAGCAGCGCAATTTCGACATCCGCAAAAACGTTCTGAAATACGATGATGTGGTCAACGCCCAGCGCAAGTCGATCTTTGAAAACCGTATTGAGTTTATGAATGATACCGACGTGTCAGACGTCATCAAGGACATGCGCCACCAGACCGCGGAAGACCTGGTCACCGAGCATATTCCGCCCAAGGCTTATGCGGACCAATGGGATTCAGAGGGCCTGCGCGAACGCATCATCGAAGTCTTCAATATGGATTTGCCGATTGCCGAATGGGCAGCGGAAGAGGGTATTGCGGACGAGGAAATTCTAGAACGCTTCCTCTCCCAGGCAGATCGCATCTATGCAGAGAAGGCCGCCAATGCGAGCCCGGATTTCATGCGTCATGTCGAAAAACGGTTTCTGCTGGAAGCGATCGATATCGGCTGGCGCGAGCACTTGCAAAATCTCGACAGCCTGCGCGGAACCATCCACCTGCGCGGCCACGCCCAGCGAAATCCACTCGATGAATATAAAACCGAGGCTTTCGCATTGTTTGAGCGCCTGATGGAAGGCCTGCGGGTCGATGTCACGACCAAGCTTATGCGGGTTCGTTTTGAGCGTCCGCCCGAAACACCACAACAACCGACCAATATTACCGAAAGCCATATTGACCCCCGTACCGGTCGCAATGAAATGGCGCCCCCAGGAGCTGCACCCGTCGCACCGCGGACAGCACCGACCCTGCGTCGCGCGTCCACGCCTGCAGACCCAGGCAAGCCGGAAACCTGGGGCCGCGTCTCACGAAATGCAGCTTGCCCCTGCAATTCAGGCAAGAAATACAAGCACTGCCACGGGGCAGTCGGATCGGTCTAAGTATGAGCAATGCCGTCCAGCTTCGCCCGGCCCGACCGGGTGAAGAGGACGCGCTATCAGAATTGTGTCTGCGATCCAAAGCCCATTGGGGTTATGATTCAGACTTCATGGCCGCCGTCGCACCACATCTGAAGGTGACTCCCGAGGCCATCGCGACCGGTCGGACCGTTGTTGCCGAGTTAAATGGTGCAATTTTGGGCGTCTGTCAGATCGAACCGGGCAGCACGCACGGCACACTGGATTTGCTCTTCATCACGCCCGACGCGATCGGTCATGGCGTCGGTCGAATCCTGTTTAATGACGCCTGCAAGCGCCTGAAAGCCGCGGGAGACACGATCATGACCATTCTCTCAGACCCGGATGCTGAAGCCGCCTACATCCATATGGGCGCGCGGCGTGTGGAAATGCGTCCATCTGACGTATTCACGGGCAGAGAGCTGCCCTGGCTGGAAATGGTTCTGTAGGCGAGCCAGATTCGGCCAAGTTACTCAGCCCAGATCAACCTCAACCCGGCCGATCGCCAAAAAGCGCTCGCGTCGCTTGGCTCGAATTTGCTCTGCGCTAAGGCCTTCAAGCTTCGCCAAACTGGCTTCAATCGCATCACCGACCGCACGAACCGTCGCATCCGGAGCTCGATGGGCGCCTCCCACAGGCTCGGCAATCACGCTATCGACAACTTTGAGATCCAGAAGGTCCTGCGCGGTTATTTTCATTGCCACGGCGGCATCTTTGGCCCGCGCCGCATCCTTCCAGAGGATTGAGGCACAGCCTTCCGGCGAGATCACAGAGTAGATGGAGTGCTCCAGCATCATCACCGTATTGGCTGCCGCCAATGCAATCGCGCCGCCTGAGCCGCCCTCGCCGGTGATGACGGAAATCAGAGGCACACCCAATGTCAGACACCGCTCGGTTGAACGGGCAATCGCCTCGGCCTGGCCGCGCTCTTCCGCGCCAAGGCCCGGATAGGCCCCCGCCGTATCGACAAATGTCAGAACTGGCAGCCCAAATTTCTCGGCCATATCCATCAAACGGATGGCCTTGCGATAACCCTCGGGTCGAGCCATGCCGAAATTATGATGCAGGCGCGATTTGGTATCACGTCCCTTTTCATGTCCGATAATCACAACAGATCGCCCTCGGAATCGCCCGAGCCCACCAACAATCGCGGCATCTTCAGAGAAACGGCGGTCGCCGCAAAGCTTCTCGAAATCCTCGATCAAATTTTCGCGGTATGTGTGAAAATGCGGACGTTCCGGGTGACGGGCGACCTGCGTCTTGCGCCACGGATCCAGCTTGCCATACAGCGATGCCAGCTGTTCACTGGCCTTTTGGCGCAGCTTCGCCGTTTCTTCAGCAACATCCGGCGCATCCTCACCGGAGCTGGAGGTCAGCGATTCTAATTCTTCGATTTTAGCTTCCAGCTCCGCCAGAGGCCGTTCAAAATCTAGATAAGTACGTGTGGGATCGGACATGCCGTGCCAACGCCTGTGCGCTATGAATGACACCGCAAACTAACCACCCCTGCAACCGGTCACAAGCCCGCTTTACGCATAGGACGCATATGAATTGTCCGTAACCGGCTCAGGGCTTGTCTGCAAGCGGGTGGGCGGTCTCCAGCAGAGCCCGCAAACGCTCGTCCAAAACATGCGTATATATCTGTGTGGACGACACATCCGCATGACCTAAGAGCAATTGAACGCTTCTCAGATCGGCGCCGCGCGCCAGCAAATGTGTCGCGAAGGCATGGCGCATGACATGCGGAGATACTGTCGCCGCATCCAGCCCGGCTGCAACAGCAAGCGTCTGTAATATTTGCGCAAACCTCTCCCGCGTCATATGCCCCTGAGATGCCCTGCGGGACGGAAACAGGAATGTGCTTGCCTTCGCTGCCTTCGCGCTGTCGGCCGGCAGATGTGCCGCGCGGACGTCACGATAAACGGCGATCGCTTCCAGCGCCGCTGATGTGAGAGGAACCATACGTTCCTTATCACCCTTGCCACGAACGAAAATACAACGCTCGGCACGGGCGAACGCGACCAGTGGCAGCGAAACCAGCTCACTCACTCGCAAACCGCCCGCATAGAGTATCTCCAACATCGCTCGCATGCGGACCCCGCCGGGTCCGGGCATGTCCGCCGCGGCAGAAAACAGCGCGTCGACATCGGCTTCGGTCAATACTTTTGGCAATCGCCGTCCCGCCTTCGGCCCTCGCAAGGGTGTGCTTGGGTCATCACCACGCACACCCTCAGACAGTAAAAACCGATAAAATCGCTTCATCGCCGACAAGCGACGCGCCGCTGTCGCGGCCGACAGACCATCAGTTTTCAGGCTCGAGAGAACAGATTCCAAATCAGATGTCGCGGCTTCGCGCATCGCAATACCCCGCGTCGCCAGACGGGCATCGACATCCCCCAAATCTCGGCGATAGGCCTCCAGCGTATTGATCGCAGCCCCACGTTCGGCCGCCATCATATCAAGGAACAGCTCTATATCCTGCCGCGCACTCACTGCGCACGCTGCGCCACACGTTCCAGAATCAGCCCGAGTGCGGCGGGTCGTAGGCCAACCGCGTCAAGCGCACCGGCAATGCGTGCCAGGTCGTCGGCCGAGACTCCGGTCTCTTTGGTTGAGGCCAGAACAGCGAGGGCCAATAGTCCTGTCTCGGCCTGTGCCCGATCATTCATTGCGGCTTCCATCGTCAGGCTCAGCGGACTGCTCGAACCGGCATCTATGGCAAATAATCGCTGCCGCAAATTGGCCGGCGGTCGAGCACCCAAGCGCGTCAAGGCCACCACACCAGGCAGGCCGGCATCGCCGTGCGCTTCCAGATATGCGGCCAAAATGGCATCAAACGCACCGCCGTTCAGACGATCATCCATAATTGCCAGCGCCAGATCCAGGTGCATCATATTCCGGGCGGACGGTGCCTCCCAGAGTGTATCATCGACATCAGGTGTTTCGAAAAGGGCATCGGAACCAGCTCGTTCGGGGCTATCGATCGGCTTCAATGTGGTGGGGTCCACCACCAGGACATCCCGCTCGGGCCCCTCGATCAATCCCTCACGCCAACGACGCGACACGCGCAAATCGTCGGCGATCAAGGCGGCCATCGCAAAATCAAAGCCGTGCGCCAATGTATCCGCCGTCATCGGCAGTAATTGCACCTCACGGCCATAGCGCAAGGCTGCGGCATAGAAACGCCCGTCCGACCGCGCATCACCCAAGAGTATCGCCAGGGCAGATGCCGCAGCTTCGCGATCGGCACCTTGTCCCAGAACTGATTCCAGAACCGTCGTCCGTGCGTCGCCGCTCAGGTCCGCCGAACGGTTCAAATCCGCTACTGGGTCCTGGGAGGGCGTCACGATGGCCGCCGACATTTGCTGTGACAGGCGTATCATCCAACCGGGCGCATCATCAGCCACGGCGATATCCACATCATCAAAATCAGCAATTCGACGCGCCATCGCCAGCTTCAGCCCTGAATTCAGGGCCGGCATGTCTCCATCCACACCAGATTCCAGAGTGATACCGAATAACAACGCATCAAACCCGGCATCCGCTTCGGCACCCCGCGCCAGCTCTGCCGTCAACTCCGCAGCCGCTCCTTGCCCATTGAGAGCCAGACAAAAGGCCCGCGTCCGCAACCAGTGCGGCTGATCGCGGTCCGTCAACAGCGCGTCGGCCACCCGGCAGGCCACCGAGTTATCGCCCAGGGCAAACGCCAATTCTGCGTGCCAGTAAGACAGATCGGAACTGCGATTGATATTCGGCGTTCGCTCTAGCAAATCGAAGGCATCAAAGGCTCCCGCCGCCGCCAGTAACCGGTCCGCGCGCTGGGCAGCAAGATCAAACCGGCCGCGGGCACCAGAGGGCGGATAGCCGCCTGTGGCCAAAACGGCGCGCGCCAGCGCAGCCTGCGTGGGCGAGCTATATCCGGAACTACGCGCATCCGGCAGTGTCTGCATAACCAGTCGCGCCATGTCGGCATGGGTACCGTCCCACAAATTTTCCCGCAAACCAGCGTCCGGGAGGCCGATTTCCATTGGGTCCAGCGCATCCAGGCTTTGCACCTCGATCGCGTCTTGCGCCATTGCCGGCTGGATCAGGGCAGCAGCCCCAACCGTCAACGCCAGCAGGCTAGCGCGGAAAATTGTCTTCAAGCTCGACACGAACTTCCTCCTGCGTCGGCTCCATACCGTCAGCCATCATCACAAGCGCACCAAAACCCAGTGCAGCCACGCCAAGAAACCCGACGACGCCAATTATAAAACCACGCATTTTTCTTCCCTTGATAAACGCTCTCTCACAGTTTGCACTGCAAACCCCTTGCCGCTCCAGCGTAACGGTGATTGCGGCGATTTCCAGACGCTTTATACCGAATGTATGACACGCGCTGCGCCAACACCCTCAATCGACAACCGTTCCATCGTGCTTATTGGCTTGATGGGAGTAGGTAAAACAACAGTTGGCCGGCGCTTGGCGGCAACCCTGAAACGAAAATTCAAGGATGCGGATGAAGAAATTGAGAAGGCCGCGGGTCGAAGTGTCAGTGAAATATTCGACGATTTCGGGGAAGCGGCCTTTCGCGACGGCGAACGCAAGGTCATCGCTCGACTGCTCGAACAGCCTCCCATGGTGCTCGCTTTAGGCGGCGGGGCGTTTGTTGATCCGACCACGAGACAGCAAGTGAAGGCCCACGCCTGTACCATTTGGCTGCAAGCCGATATCGACGTGCTGATGAAACGCGTCCTGCGTCGCGATACCCGGCCTTTGCTCAAAACCGAAGACCCCGAACAAGTCATGCGGGACTTGTTGGAAAAGCGTAGCGAAATTTATGCCGAGGCCGAGATCCATATAGACGCGGGCGCGGGCACCCATCAGATCACGGTCGACAACATTCTCGCCGCCCTCAACATCACGGAGTCACCTCGATGAGTCACATCCAGACGATTTCGGTCGGCCTTGGTGATCGAAGTTATGATGTATTGATCGGAGACGGAGCCTTGACGGAGTCCGTCAAGCGCCTCCCCGCGTTAATTCCCCGCGGTAAAACCATCATCATAACGGATGAGACGGTCGCTCCATTACATCTCGCCACCATCACCAAAATTTTGGCCGACGCAGATATCGCAGCCCGGGCAATTGTCTTGCCATCCGGCGAAGCCACCAAAAGCTTCGATCAACTCGAAACACTTGTGAACGCCTTCCTTGAATCCGGCATGGAGCGTTCGGACGCGGTGATCGCGCTGGGTGGCGGCGTCATTGGTGATCTGGTCGGTTTCGCCGCCGCGATCACCAAACGCGGCATCAATTTCATCCAGATCCCCACCACCCTTTTGTCGCAAGTCGACAGCTCAGTCGGCGGCAAAACCGGAATCAACACCCGCCACGGCAAAAACTTTGTCGGCAGTTTTCATCAGCCGTGCCTCGTCATTGCCGATACCATGATGCTTGAGACACTGCCCGATCGCGAACGGCGCTCCGGTTATGCCGAGATCATCAAAGCGGCCCTGATCGGCGACTATGACCTGTTTGATCGTCTGGAAGCCGCTGGCGCTCATGCCTTAAGCGGCGACACCCTGCGCGACGCGGTGGCGGACGCCGTCTCATTCAAAGCCCAAATCGTCGCGGATGACGAGCGAGAACAGGGTGTGCGAGCGCTTCTCAACCTTGGTCACACCTTTGGGCACGCCTTCGAGGCCACCGCGCCCAAGGATATTATTCGCCATGGTGAAGCCGTTGCCGCCGGCATTTCAATGGCGTTTCGCTATTCGGTCCATCTGGGCGTTTGTCCATCAAAGGATGCCGATCGTGTTGAGGCCCATTTGCGCACAATCGGCTTGCCTGACGGCCCCAAAGCCCTCGCTTATTCAAACTGGAACACCGCCGATCTTGTGGCGAAAATGCGTGACGACAAAAAAAATTCCGGCGGCCGTATCACACTGGTACTCGCGCGCGGCATCGCAAAAGCGTACATAGAGTCAGACACAAGCGAGGATGACCTCGCGAAATTTATGGAGACTAGGCTCTGATGAGCATCGATTGGAGCCTGCTCGGCCCTGCACTGACCATTCTGGGACTGCTTGTCCTGTCTGCCTTTTTCTCCGGTTCGGAAACCTCCCTGACCGCCACATCACGCGCCCGCATGATGCAGATGGAGAGGGACAAGAACGCCTCGGCCAAGCGCGTCAACAAGCTGATGGACGACGGTGAAAGCCTGCTCGGCGCCATTTTGTTGGGCAATAATCTCGTCAATATCGCCGCCTCAATGATCGCTGGCCAACTGTTTGCCGAACTGTTCGGCGTCGATTCCGTCGCCGCTGCGGCCATCGTCATGACCCTGCTCGTGCTGATCTTTGCCGAGGTCTTGCCCAAGACGTATGCCCTGTCCAATCCGGAACGGTTTGCACTGTCGGTCTCCCAGCCAATTTTGATCGTTGTCTCGGTGTTCGCGCCCCTCGTCCGGATCGTCCAGATGGTTGTCCGCGGCGTATTGCGATTATTTGGTGCCAATGTGGAAGGGCCGGTTCTTTCTGCGCATGACGAATTGCGCGGGGCCATCGCCCTGCACCACGAGGAAGGCAGCGTGGTCAAGAATGACCGCGATATGCTTGGCGGCGTACTCGACCTGGCCGAATTGATCGTTGATGACATCATGGTGCATCGCAAATCCATCAACATGATCGATGCTTCAAAGCCGGCCACTCAAATTGTCGCCGAAGCCCTGGGCAGTCCGCACACACGCCTGCCCCTCTACAAGGGCGAGGCGGAAAACATCATCGGCGTTCTGCACGCGCGGGATCTGGCGCGCGCACTCTTGGAAAGCAATGGTGACCCGTCCTCCATCGATATCGCAGCGATCATGCGCGAACCCTGGTTTGTGCCGGAGACCACCGATGTGCTCGATCAGCTGAACGCCTTTCGTGAAAAACGCGAGCATTTCGCCCTGGTCGTCGATGAATATGGCGCGCTGATGGGTATGGTAACGCTGGAAGATATTCTCGAAGAAATCGTTGGCACCATTGAAGATGAATACGATGTCAGCGTCGAAGGTATTGTCGCTGAATCCAATGGTGTGTGGTGTGTGGACGGCGTGGTGCCGGTGCGCGATCTCAATCGTGCCCTCGACTGGGACCTGCCCGACGAAGAAGCTGTGACGATTGCCGGGCTGGTCATACACGAAGCCCAGACCATACCGGAACGCGGTCAGGTGTTCCGCTTCCATGGTGTCCGCTTCGAAATCACCGAGCGACGTCGCAACCAGATCACCCAGCTGCGCCTCTGCCCCAGCCCGGACTAATTAGCTTGCGCGGGTTTTTATCACTAAGGCGTGGATCGGTCCCGCGAGCTCTTCGGCCAGGGCTTCATTGACGAGCCGATGGCAAGCTATACGGGTTAATCCAGCAAATCGGGTCGAGACAATTTCGACGGTAAAATGACTATTTCCGCCCGGCCTTGCACCGGCATGACCGGCATGAAGGTGACTATCGTCAGTGACAACTAGCGCGGACGGTGAGAAACAGGTATTGAGTTTGTTCTCGATGTGCTCTCGGACAGACATCATTTCTCATCTTTTCTCGTTTTGATTCATCGCTGCTTTACGTGCAGCCCTGCATACTTGGCCCCAATGACAGATAATTTCCAGTATACACCGCGCTTCAAAGACATCAGCATCAAGAAGGCGAAGAAAAAGAAGGTCGAAGACGAACGTGTCTGCGAATGGCCCGGTTGTCGCAGCCATGCCGGCAGTCGCTGCCCCAAGGCCAATAACCAGCTCAATGAGTTTTACTGGTTCTGTCAGTCCCATGCGGGTCAATACAACAAGTCCTGGAATTTTTTCGAAGGTATGGGCGAGGGCGAGGCACAGGCCTTCCGCGAAAGCGCTGCCTATGGTCACCGCCAGACCTGGGGGTGGAAGAGCACCCATGGCGGCACCCGTAAAGCCACCAATGCCGAACAGAATATGGGCGAGGAATTCTCCGACATTTACGGTCGCAATGGCCGCAAGAGTGACGGCAAGGAAGCTCCGCGCGAACAGGGCATGGGCCGTCTGCAGCGCAAGGCGCTCGAAACCATGAATCTGGAGGCCGATGCCACGTCGTCCAAGATCCGCAAGCGTTACGCCGAACTGGTTCGCCGTTTCCACCCGGACGTCAATGATGGCGACCGCTCTTCAGAAGAACAGCTGGGACGTGTGATTGCCGCCTACCAGATCCTCAAGAATGAAGGCATGGCCTGATTGCCTCACCGGCAGACCGGTGCCTCACAACTGGTTTCCGCGGATTTCACAGCTTTTATCGACAAATGAGCGTGCTATAGATCGCACACGGCGTTCGCCTGTGCGTTTTCTGTCCCTCCCGTAAAAGACCTGTCCGATGAGCGATAACTTCCCCCTGCCCGCACCCGATAAGACGGCCGACACAAAAATCCTGTTTGGTTTTGATGCAGGCTTTGATGTGCCGATGTTCTCGCAGCGCGATGAGCACACACCGATTGTCGACCCGGATTATGTCTTCGATCCGGACACCACACGCACGATTCTCGCGGGCTTTGCCTTTAATCGTCGGGTGATGGTTCAGGGTTATCACGGCACCGGAAAATCGACCCATATTGAACAGGTCGCTGCCCGCCTCAACTGGCCGATGGTCCGCGTCAATCTGGACAGCCATGTCAGCCGTATCGACATGGTCGGCAAGGACGCCATCATTCTCAAAGACGGCAAGCAGGTCACCGAATTCCAGGAAGGCATTCTGCCCTGGGCCCTGCAGCGCCCGGTCGCCATCTTGTTTGATGAATACGATGCGGGCCGACCCGATGTGATGTTTGTCATCCAGCGCGTGCTCGAAGCCTCCGGCTCGCTCACCCTGCTCGATCAGTCCCGCGTCATCCGTCCCAACCCGTCCTTCCGCCTGTTCGCCACCACCAACACGATCGGGCTGGGGGACACCACCGGCCTTTATCACGGAACGCAGCAGATCAATCAGGGCCAGATGGACCGTTGGTCAATCGTCGCCACGCTCAACTATTTGCCGACCGACACCGAAAACAAAATCGTCCTGTCGAAGATGAAAAATTTGGCCGCTACCGAGGCTGGCCGCAAGGAGGTCGCTGACATGGTCAAGGTCGCCGACCTCACCCGCGACGCCTTTATCAATGGCGACATCTCCACGGTCATGAGCCCGCGCACTGTGCTCACCTGGGCGGAAAACCACCAGATTTTTGGCGATATGG
>Ga0315338_1001998_pt1 | contig 22292 bp, 19 predicted proteins | sample ASW8metaG_FD_204518 | JGI IMG/M metagenome (GOLD analysis project Ga0315338, IMG submission 204518) | Ammonia-oxidizing marine archaeal communities from Monterey Bay, California, United States - ASW #8 | ecosystem: Environmental > Aquatic > Marine > Coastal | place: USA: California | collected... | reverse complement strand
CGAGTGCGACGTGATGGTCGGTGACGTCGATCTCTGCGGGAAACTCATAGGCAGGTGCGTTGGCTGCCATTCGAGCCAGTCCGGCCCGAGCTCGTGGAATGTCTGACAGATCGACGGCGCCATCTGGCGTCGCGTCGAACGCAGCTCGGAGCTCCGTATCGATTCGATCCTCGAAGCTCGCCACTGCATCCCCTGATTTCTGCTCGCCGCCGTTCGGACGTTACCGAACTACGTTGGCGAGCACTGAACGGAGAAGCGAGGCCATCATGACGGTGTTGTACGAGCTGAGCGACCACGTTGCCCACATCACGTTGAATCGACCCGATCAGCGGAATGCATTCAACCGACAACTGTTCGCCGATCTCGATGAAGCAATGTTCCGCTTTCGTGATGACGACGAAGCTCGAGTCTGTGTGATGGATGCTGCTGGACCTGCGTTCAGCGTCGGGTTCGACATCAAGGACGGCGACCGCGCCATGAGTGGCGCTGACGACGACGGCCGCGAATTCGCGTCGTCGTATCTCGGCGATGACATGGGCGGAAAGCCCGTGATCGTTGCGATGCACGGGCACTGTGTTGGCCAGGCAGTCGCCAACGGACTGTTCGGCGACATCAGAATCTGCAGTCCCGACGCGATGTTCACGCTGGCCGAGGCCAGGGTCGGCATTTCGGCGCTGGCCTTGCCGCAGCTGTTGACCGACACCATCGGTGCTTCGCACGCGCGATACATGCTGATGACCGGCGAGCGCTGCGGCGCAGATTGGGCACTGCGAAGCGGGCTCGTTCACGAGGTGGTCGAGCGCGATCAGCTCACAGAGCGCTGTTTCGAGCTTGCCCGATCGATGCTCCTGCAAGCGCCGCTGGCCAATCGGGCGCACAAGCTGATCCTGAGGGCAGCGGTCAGCGAGCCTCGCGACGACGTCAGCAAGATGGCTCGCCGTTTCCGGGCCCAGACCGCCAGCTCTGACGATTTCAAGGAGGGTAGAAGGGCGTTCATCGAGCGCCGTCCTCCCGACTGGCAGGCGCGTTAGCAATTGCATCTCGCCGCGACTGGACGAATGTACAGTCGCCATCGTGGCAAGACGCATCAGGTCGCACAACTTCATCACGACGGCTGGCACAAAATCCGATTTCGCTCCACACGCGCTCGACGTTTTCGACGAGATCTACAAAGCTCAAAGTGAGGCGCTGAACGAAGATGTAGAGCGGCCCCTCAAGACGACGTTCAACCCAAACACCATGCGGGTCGACCGAAACCCGGTATCGGAGATGACATGACGACTGTCGGCTGGACCCACATGGCCGAGGGGACCAAAGAGGACTACGAATACCTTGGCCCCGTGTTCGAGAGCCATGTTCGTCCGACACTGGTCCCGAACCTCGTGAGCCTGCTCAAGGTGATGGAGGGGCCGAAGCTCGGATATCAGATCGATCGCTACCAGCACTCGCTGCAGTCGGCCACGAGGGCGCTCCGCAACGACGAGAACATCGACATGGTCGTCGGAGCGCTGCTGCACGACGTTGCCGACGGCTTCGCCCCCGAGAATCACAGCTCGGCTGCGGCATCGATTCTCGAACCCTACGTCGACGAGCGGACTCACTGGGTGGTTCGCCATCACGGCCTGTTCCAGGGCTACTACTACTTCCACCATCTCGGTGGCGATCGCGATGCGCGGGACAGGTACTCCGAGTCGCCATACTTCGACGACTGCGTGTTCTTCTGCGAGAACTACGACGCCAACTGTTTCGACCCTGACTACGACACGATGGCCGTCGAAGAGTTCGTGCCAATGCTCGAAGAGATCTTCGCTCGCGGCTCACGGATTCCAGGAGTCGCCGGCGCCTGAGCGCGCAACCCAGCGTGCTCAGCGCCAGGCGAAAACGGGTTGTTCGAGGTCGTCGACCCGCATCGAAGTGCCCTTGTATGCGACTTCGCGGAACTGGAGCACGATCGCACCTGTTGGGGCGTGGATCAGGTCCTGGCCGATGGCGACCTGCACGACGGGGCGGTCGCTCTCCTCGATCTCGACGTAGCGAGGTGAGTCGGGCCGCAGTAGCTCGCGGATGCTGATGCGATGTACCGAGGCGACCTCGCCTGGTGACGGGACGGGCTCGGCTTCGGCGCCCGCCCAGAACACGAACGGCGTCATCACGTAGCCAGAGCGAGTTGGATAGTCGTCGAGGCGGCCAAGCAGGTCGGTTTCGCTCAACGTCAGACCGACCTCTTCTTCGACCTCACGCATCGCAGCTTCGAGAGCAGTCTCTCCCTCGTCGATTCGTCCGCCGGGCAACGCCCACTGGTTGGGGTGGTTCTTGAGCTTCGCGGAGCGGCGCGTCAGCAGCACCGCCGCCCCTCCGGCGGTTCCCGCGACGCTCCCAGACAGCACCTCGCCGTCGGCAAGGCCTGGAAGGTCTCGCATGAAGAGCGGATCAACGACAGCTCCGTCGGCGCCATGTAGTTCCGCGTCGCTGTCCATCACGATGATGCTCACCGCCGCATGCCGTCTGCCACCGAGGGCATGTTCGCGAACTTCATGGTCGGCGAGGTTCGCCTCGATCTGCTCGCGCAGGTTCTGGCCGTACGCGATCTCGTTCGTCATCGTGCTCACTCTGGGTTGATGGCTCGGCCCACGTAGTAGTACACCCATGGCTTCGGGCCCTCACCGAACCCGGCGGTCACGGTTTCCAGATCGAAGCCAGCCTCGGTGAACAGCGCAGGATGGTCGCGGCTGACGTGGCACCCATCGCCAATCCGCTTCTGAACAGGATCGATGAGTCGCTGCATCTTCTGCAACCGCTCTGTCGGTGCTTTGCCGTGTTCGAGAAAGTGGACGGAGCCGCCTGGCTTCAGCACGCGACGTAACTCGAGGAGCGCACGGATCGGGTCGGGGATCGTGCACAGCGTGTAGGTGAGCAGTGCGTTGTCGCACATGTCGTCAGGAAGCGGGATCTGCTCGCCATCGAGCCCGACGAATTCGACTTCGATGGGTGACGCTGCCAGCCGTTCTGCGGCCAGCTCGCGTCCGCGCATCGCAGGATCGACGGCGTAGACCTTGGTCACCTCGGGTGGTAGCAGCGGGAGGTTCAGTCCGCTGCCGAACCCCGGCTCGACCACCGTGCCAGTGATTCCTTCGATGGCCCGGCGTCGCCAGCCGGCGACCTCGTCCGTGCCGAGCGACTTCTCGATGATCTTCGGGAGCATGCGGTCGCGGTACCAGCCCACCGAACGGTCTCAGTTCCCCGTGACGAACAATGCGGCATTCACGACATGGCCCGCGGAGATTCCAGTGACGTCGTGAAGGTCGGCGATGGTGCCCGATTCGCCGAACCGATCGACGCCGAGGGCGACTTGACGGGTTCCGACCGCTGATCCGATCCAGGCCAGCGCGTGGCTCGCCGCGTCGTGGACCGAAACGATTGGGTTGGAGCGCTCGGCAGCCGGGATGAGCTCGTCGATGATGCTGGAACCCGTCGACCTGGCGCCGGCTCGTGCGATCGCAGCATCGTGTTGCTGCCAGCCGCTGTAGGCGGCGTTCGGGCTCGGCAGGTGTACGACAGTTGCGCCGACGCCTTCGCCCTCGAGTTCGGCAGCAGCGGCGAGAGCTTCTGGCACCATTGCCCCCGTGGTCACGATGGTGACCTCGGGATGTACCGACTCGACCAGGCGATACCCGCCCCTGAGCGTCATCGATCGCAGCTGGTCTTCGCCGATGCGATCCATCGCCGCCGCGAACGGCGTTTGGTCGATCGGGCGGGTCGACAGCCGGAGGTAGGTGCTCTCACCGTCGGGCGTCGAGAGCTGACGCGCGCCCTCGCACAGGAGCCAGTCGACCTCAGTTGCGAATGCGGGCTCGACGTAGTTGACGTGGGGGAGCTCTGCGCCGACCGAAGCAGTGATGGTCGACTGATGCGCTCCGCCTTCTGGGGCCAGCGTGACGCCGGAAGGTGTTCCGGCAACGATGAACCGCGCACCGTTGTAGAGCGAGTAGATGAACGCGTCGAGGCCGCGCAGCACGAACGGGTCGTACACGGCGCCGATGGGCAGGAGGTGCTGGCCGTGGTGTTCGTGGCTCAGGCCGAGCTGGCCGAGCAGCATGAACAGGTTCATCTCAGAAATGCCGAGTTCGATGTGTTGGCCACTCGGTGACGGCGCCCACTTGAGGAGACGCTCCGCGCCGCCGTGGTCGTCGCGGTCCGTGGGCGAGTAGACGCCTGTCTTGTTGATCCAGCCACCGAGGTTCGTCGAGATCGACACGTCGGGCGCCGTGGTGACGATGCGTTCAGCGACTCCATCGATGTCGCCGAGCCTGGTGAGCGTCCGTCCGAAGGCTTCCTGTGTTGACACGAGCCCTTTCGAGACGACCGGTCCCGCTGTCGACGGCACAGGAAGGATCGGTCGAGGAGCATCGGGCTCGTTGTTGATGTCGCCGCCCACCGCCTCACAGAGTCGACCATGAGGACTGTCTGCGTCGAAGCGTTCCCATTCGCTGTCGAGGTCGAGTCCGACGCGTGCTCGGAACGAGTCGATCTGATCGGGCGACAGCAGTGCAGCGTGGTTCAGTGGATCTCCGGCAATCGGAAGCCCCCAGCCCTTGATGGTGTATGCGAACACCACCGACGGACGATCGGTGACGGCATCGCACTCGGCGAAGGTGTCGACGAGAAGGCCGAGATCGTGACCGCCGAGGTCGGTGACGACACGAGCGAACTCGTCGTCGGTCAGATGATCGGTTGCCCTGGCCACAGCCGGATCGGCGTCAATGAGGAACTTCTTGCGCAGGGCGTCGCCTTCGAGGGCAAACAGCGCCTGGTATGCCTCATTCGCCATGTCGTCGATGTGCGCTCTGAGCGCATCGCCGCCTGGTGCTTCGAACGCGGCGCTGAGCTTTGAGCCGAACTTCGCCTCAGCGACGTGCCATCCGGCCTCTGCGAAGAAGTTCTCGAGCCGGGTTGCCTGAATGTCGGGAATGACTCTGTCGAGACTTTGGCGATTGAGGTCGACAACCATGGTGAAGTTGGCCAGGCCCTCAGTGGTCGAGTCGGCGATGGCCTCCCAAATGTTGCCCTCGTCGAGTTCGGCATCGCCGACCGTGGCGATGAACCTCGCAGGAGGCTGCGCTCCGAAGTGGCCGTCGACGTATCGGCGAGTCGCCGCCGCGAACAGAGGAGCGACCGCGCCGAGGCCAACGGATCCGGTCGAAAAGTCCGAGACGTCAGGGTCCTTCGTGCGAGAAGGGTAGGCCTGGAGCCCTCCCCTCTGGCGCAGCGTTGTCAGGTAGGACCGGTCGAGCTCGCCGGTGAGATATTTGATGGCGTGATAAACGGGGGAGGCATGCGGTTTCACCGCGACCTTGTCCTCGCCGCCGATGTGGGCGAACCACAGCGCAGTCATGATCGACACCATCGAGGCGCACGAGGCTTGATGACCACCGACCTTGATCTCGCCGCCACTTCTCGTGTTGGCGTGATCGACGATCCGGGTCGCCAGCCAAAGCACACGCTGCTCGACATCTCGAAGCACGCCGAGGTCGACATCGTTCCGGTTCATCACGTTCGCCATTGTTGCTGATGGGCGGTCTGCCTGGTGGGAGTCAGAGCCGAGTTTGTCGTTCCGGCTCAACGGAGGATGCGCGTGGCGATGACGCGCGCTGCATCCGCTGGCGATATCCGTTTCGCGGCGACATCGGCGAGGAGGGCAGCTCCCTCGTCTTCCGCGAGGGCAATGGCAATGCCATCTGCGACCAGTTGTTCGAGGCGGTGCGTGACTTCGTAGTGGTGTCGGGCTGCGCGCCGGACTGCGAGTTCGCCCGTGGTCTCGAGATGCACTCTGTGGGCAACGATTGCGTCCCAGAGTTCGTCAGCGCCTGTTCCGTCTGTGGCCGTTGTCATGATGATCGGGGGCCGATATCCGGTTCGACTCTCTTGGCCGGTGACGTGGCTGAGGTCGAGCATCAGGTCGAGGTCGCGGCGGGAGTCGGCCGCGCCTGGTCGGTCGGCTTTGTTGATCACGAAGATGTCGGCGACCTCCATCAGGCCTGCCTTGTTCGCCTGAACGGCGTCACCCCAGCCCGGGTTCACGACGACAACTGTGGTGTCAGCCGCCCCGACGACATCGACTTCGACCTGTCCGACGCCGACGGTCTCGATGATCACCGGGTCGTAGCCGGCGGCATCGAAGGCCCTGACTCCACCAGGAATCGACAGCGCAAGGCCACCTGCATGGCCACGTGTCGCCACGGACCGAATGAAGACGTCGTCGCCGGCGACATCGTCCATTCTGATTCGGTCGCCGAGGATTGCGCCGCCAGTCAGCGGCGAGGAAGGGTCGACGGCGAGCACGGCCGGACGCACACCCCGTTCCGGGAGGAGACGGGTGAGTTGGCCGGTGAGCGTCGACTTGCCAGCCCCAGGGGCTCCAGTTATTCCGACGATGTGGGCACTTCCGCCGAGCGGGTGGCTCAGGTCCGTGACGATGTCGGCAGCTTCGCCTGCTCGTTCAACAAAGGTGAGCACGCGGCCGAGGGCCCTGCGTTCGCCGGCTGTTGCGCGCTCGAAGACTTCCTCGGTGCTCAGACCCCGGAGGCTCACGAGGAGTTGGCCACCGCTTGGGTCACTGCAGCGACGACCTCTTCGGCTGGCGCACCGGGCCCCAAGACCGCGGCGACGCCGGCATCGGTCAACGTCTCGACGTCCATGTCAGGAACGATGCCGCCCACGATGAGGGGAATGTCCATGTCAGCTGTTCGGAGCGCCTCGATCATGGCGGGAGCGAGCGTCAGGTGACCGGCGTTGTGCATCGACAGGCCGATGGCGTCAGCGTCTTCCTCTTCTGCAGCGGCAACGATGCTGTCGGTCGTTTGTCGCAGCCCGAGGTAGATGACCTCCATGCCTGCATCGCGCAGAATGCGCGCCACGATCTTGATGCCACGATCGTGTCCGTCGAGGCCGAGCTTGGCCAGCACGATTCTGACCTTGGCACCGGTATCGGTATCGGTGTGCTGGTTGCTCATACGATCGCCCGTTCGACGTAGGTGCCGAACACTGACTCCATTGCCATCACGATCTCTTCCTCGGTTGCTGAAGCCGTCACCGCCTCGATCAGGCCTGGCATGAGGTTCGTGTTCGAATCCTCGGCGTCTGCGGTGACCCTCGCAAGTGCGGCGGCAACACGTTCGTCGTTGCGGTCCTGTTTCACCGTTATCAGGCGTTTGAGCTGATAATCCTCGGTCTCGTGGCCGATGCGGAGCAGATTCTGCACGTCGTCTTCTGCGCCCTCGGCGAATGCGTTCACGCCAACGATGATCCTGCGTCCTGCATTCACCTCGCGTTCGAACCTGTACGCCGAGTCGGCGATCTCGCCGACGAAGTAGCCATTCTCGACTGCCTCATAGACGCCTTCGAGCATTGAACCGTTGCCGAGGTCTTCGAGGTGCTCGAAGATCTCCTCGGCCTGTCGCTCCATCTCGTCGGTCATCCACTCGACAAATGGGGCGCCGCCAAGTGGATCGGCGACGGCTGCGACACCTGTCTCGTGGGCCACGATCTGTTGCGTGCGAAGTGCAATACGAGCGGCCTTCTCTGTCGGGAGGGCCATTGCTTCGTCGAAGCCGTCGGTGTGGAGGCTCTGGGTGCCGCCCATGGCGGCGGCCAACGCTTGAGTAGCGACCCTGGCGATGTTGATCTCCGGTTGCTGCGCAGTGAGCGAGACGCCTGCGGTTTGGGTGTGGAAGCGGCACATCATTGCTCGCTCGTCGGTTGCTCCGTATCGCTCCTTCATCCAGCGTGCCCATATGCGTCTCGCCGCTCTGAACTTGCCGATCTCCTCGAAGAAGTCGGAGTGCGAATTGAAGAAGAACGACAGCCTGCGGCCGAACTCGTCGATGTTCTCGCCGGCTGCGAGCGCGGCTTCGACGTAGGCGAACCCGTTGGCGAGCGTGAAGGCCAGCTCTTGGGCTGCTGTAGAGCCTGCTTCGCGGATGTGGTAACCCGAAATCGAGATCGGATGCCACCTTGGCATCTCGGCAGTCGTGAATTTCACCATGTCGGTGATGATGCGCATCGAAGGCCGCGGCGGGTAGATGTACTCCTTCTGGGCTTGATACTCCTTGAGGATGTCGTTCTGGATGGTCCCGGCGAGATCCGCACGGGCGACACCGGTCTCCTCTGCGACGGCGACGTACATCGCCATGAGGATCGCCGCTGGGCCGTTGATGGTCATCGACGTCGAGACCTTGGCCAGATCGATCCCGGCGAACAGATCGCGCATGTCGGAGACGGTGTCGATGGCGACGCCGCAGTGTCCGACCTCGCCGAGGGCCCACGACGAGTCGGAGTCTCGACCCATGAGCGTTGGCATGTCGAAGGCGGTCGACAGGCCTGTCCCTCCGTTGCGCAGCAGCTCTTTGAACCTGGCGTTCGTGTCCTCTGCTGTGCCGAAGCCGGCGAACATCCGCATCGTCCACAACCGGCTTCTGTATCCGGCCGGAAACAGACCGCGCGTGTATGGATACTGGCCCGGGTAGGGCTCCGCGCCGTGAACTGGTTCGAGCGGAACGCCAGACATGGTTTCGAATGGCACGTCTCTGAGTCGACTCGAGTCGTAGGCGGCCTGCCACTGGTCGCGAGCTTCATTGGTCGAAGGGGAGTCGTCGTGTGCGGGGCCGGTCACCATCGTCTCCATTTACTTGGACGTCAAAGTATTTCGGTAAGCTTACACCTGTGGCCCTCTCGTTCGACCCGATAGCCGAAGCTCGATCGAACTGGTCTGCACGCGGCTGGGGAAGCGTCGACGCCATGTCGGCAGCGACCTCGATCACGAGAGCGCACCAGATCGTGCTCTCGCGTGTGAACGCCGTCCTCGCCCCGATTCCGCTCAACTTCAGTCGATTCGAAGTGCTGGCGCTGCTGTCGTTTTCACGCCGCGGAGAGCTGCCGCTCGGAAAGATCGGCCAACGTCTGCAGGTCCACCCAGCCAGCGTGACCAATACGATCGATCGCCTCGAGAAAGACGGTTTCGTTGCACGGACCGCTCACCCGACCGACGGCCGCACCACGCTCGCTCGCATCACTTCCGCAGGGACGGGGGCGGCCGAAGCAGGCGCAAGAGCCATGGCCGAGATCGACTTCGGCCTGGTTGGGGTCGGCGAAGCGGCGCTCAGCGCCGTCGATTCTGGGCTCGCCGATGTCCGACGCGCTGCTGGCGATTTCTGAACCGAGTGCCATGCCCGTTCGGTCGCCACTACGTTGGGGCGGAGCAGGGGGTTGGAAATGCAGACGATCGACGGGCATTTCGAGGCCACGAGTCTCACGACAGTTGCCGCGCACACCGAGGTCGTCGTCGAGTCGAAGTCATCAGTCAGAGATGTCGTGATCACGATGGCTGAGGCAGACACGAGCTGCGCGTTCGTGATGGACGAGGGGCATCTGCTTGGCGTGTTCACCGAGCACGACGTCACGAGCCATGTTGTGGACGCTCCCGATGTTTGGGACCAGCCAGTCGATGCGTTCATGAGCGAAGAACCCCATGTGCTCGACGGGGGAGACAACGCCCTCCAGGCGCTGCGGTTGATGAGCGAGAAGGGATTCCGCAACCTCCCCGTTGTCGTCGACGCTGCAGGAACGCTGGCGAACGTCACCCACTACGACCTGATCGGCGTTGCGTCGAACTTTCTCGAAAACGAAGAGCTCGAGAGTGACGATTTCCATCCGTGGCACGCCCTCAGGTTCGTCAACTTCTATGGCATGCCAAGTCGGATTCCGCTCGAGGTTGCGATCGACGACTCGCTGCAGGTCACGATTCAGGCAATGCGAACTGCCGACAGAGGCCTCGCATCTGTGGTCGACGACCGAGGCGTCGTCATCGGGGAGTTCACCGAGCACGATGTGTTCTCGAAAGTCGCATGCCGAGTCGAGGATCTGTACGACGAAGAAGTCGGGAACTGGATGACACGCGCGTTTGCTTCGACTTCGCCGTTGTCACCGATCAGTGATGGCCTGAAGCTCATGTCTGCCCGACGGCATCGGTACCTGGTGCTGGTGAACGAAACCGGTCGCCCACTCGGCGTCGTCACGTTCGGCGACATCGCCAAGTATTTCGGCGCAGCCTTCGAAACTGCCTGACCCCAGTGCTGTAACAGGGGTCAGACCCTTGTTACAGGTGTAACGGGGGTCAGACCCTTGTTACAGGACCGTTGTCGTCGTTGGCGGGGTTGGTGGCGAGGTAGTCCACGGCGAACGGGCACAGAGGGGTGATGGTCTGGCCACGCTCGTTCAGGATGGCCATGAGGCCGAACATCAATCGGTCGGCGTTTCCGTTGCCCCGGTGGGCAATGGCCGTCTCCACGTGAGGCACGATGACGTCGTCGCCCTCGACTCGATACGTCGCGACGCTGATCACCTCATCGCCGTCACGCAACTCGAATCGTGACGCCTCGACGTTGTCGGTGACGCCGTGCATGGTGATGCCCATCGAGCGCTGAACCTCATCTCGTTTTGGGGACGTTCCCACCGCCCACAGTTTGCCTACGATGCGAACCATGGCGACGACCAAAGACGTATTGGCGATGTTGAGCGAACTCGTGACCCTCACTGCGCTCGCGGAGGAGAGCAAACAGTCGTTCAAGGTGAGGGCGTACGAGAACGCTGGCCTCGGGCTGGAATCGGACGGTCGTGACATCACCGAGTTGTCGATGACCGAGTTGACGAAAATCAAAGGCGTCGGCAAGGCAACCGCGAGCAAAGTGCGCGAGTTCATCGACACCGGAAAGGTCGCAAAGCTCGTCGACCTGAGACAGCAGTTCCCGCCGGCGGTCGTCGAACTGAGCCGCATTCCTGGCATGGGCCCAAAGACACTGGCCATCGTAAGAAGTCACCTCGGCGTCGAGAACGTCGATCAGCTGAAGGCAGCGATCGAGGCCGAGCAGCTACGAGGACTCCCTGGCCTGGGCGCAACGAGTGAAGCCAAAATCGCCAAGGCGATCGACCGGCTCGGTATGTCTGGCAAGGACCGCCGAACGCCGATCGCCGATGCCCTCCCTCTAGCCGAACGACTCGTCTCCGATCTACACGCGCTGCCGGCGGTCGTCGACGCGCAGTTCTGCGGCAGCCTGCGGCGCATGTCAGAGACGATCGGCGACATCGACATCACGGTCTCGTCTGAATCCCCGGCAGACGTGATGGATTACGTCGTCAACCACGGCGAGGTGTCTGACATCGTCGTCAACGGCGTAACGAAGACGTCGTTCCTCACCGCGGGCGGGCTGCAGGTCGACGTTCGAGTCGTCACGCCCGATCAGTTCGGCGCGGCCACGCTGTACTTCACCGGCTCGAAGCAGCACAACATCGCGCTCAGGCAGCGGGCCATGGATCGCGACATGTTGCTGAACGAGTATGGCCTCATCGACACCAGCGACGAGGCGCTCGCAGCAGCCGACCGACCCATCATCGCCAGCCGTACCGAAGAGGAAATCTACGAAGCGCTCGGACTCGAGTACGTGCCAGCACCCATGCGTGAGGCAACTGGCGAGGTCGAGGCGGCCGGCGGTGAAGGTTTGCCGGAACTCGTCGAACGAACACACATCAAAGGCGATTTGCACTATCACACCGACCGATCCGGCGATGGGCGCAGCTCGGTTGCCGACATGGTGAAAGTCGCTGCCGACCAGGGATACGACTACCTGGCCATCACCGACCACGGCGTCGACCTCGCCATCAACGGCTCGACCGCAGAGCAGATGCTGGAACACCGCGAGCTGATCAGCGAAATCCAAGAGGGCTACCCAGACATGACGATCCTCTGGGGTTGCGAGCTCAACATCGGAGCGAAGGGCGGTCTCGACTACGACGACGACTTCAGGGCGCTGTTCGACTACACCGTCGCCTCGGTGCATTCGCATTTCGATCAGTCGCCGAAGGAGCAGACGAAACGGCTCGTTGCTGCCATCGCTGACCCGACAGTCAATTCGATCGGCCACCTCACCGGGCGCTACATCGGTCGCCGTCCTGGAATCGAGATCGAGGTCGAGATCGTGCTCGAAGCATTGGCGCACTTCGATGTCGCGCTCGAGATCAATGGCGCACTCCAACGCCTCGATGCCGCCTCAGATGTTGTTCGCAAGGCTGTCGATCGTGGCGTGAAGCTGGTGATCAACACCGACAGCCATCACACCTCCGAGCTCGGGCGCATGGAGTACGGCGTGCTCACCGCTCAGCGCGGCTGGACACCAAAAGACCTGGTCATCAACACCTGGGACCGCGCCACCTTCCTCAAATGGACCCGCCACCGTAGGGGCTAGAGCCGGGTCGTCCTGAGCCAGGGCAGCTGGGTTGTCCCAACTCGGCCCTGCTCGTTCACTCTTCGCGTTTGGCGGAGCGGGCCAGAAACTCTTCCCGGCTGTTGGTGTGGGGGTAGTCGATGTCGGGAACGGGAAGTCCGAGTGCATTGCAGATCGGTTCCCAGCCGTCGCCTGGGGTGTAGATGAGCAGACGTTCGGCAGGGACGGTGTCGATGACGGCCTGATTGTGGGCGGCTGCTGCTTCGATCGACGATTCGCGGTCGGTTGTGTCGGCCTGGAACCGGTTCCTGATGATGCTCTTCCACATCTCCTGCCTGGCGAGCGCACCGCCGTCGGGATCTTCGGTCGGAGGGGTGCTTGGCCGGAAAATCGTGGCGTTGACGCTTTCCCACCATTCGTCGAGTGGTCGGAGGCTGAGCAGGACAAGTGCGTCGGGGAATGCTTCTGAGAGCTCTGGCCAGAAGCTGGCGCCTGGCCAGTCGACGAGCGCGGTGTAGTCGGCGAGGAACTCATGCCAGTCGGGCGGGTTGCCTTCGGCGGCTGCATGCCACCCGCGGGCCTGTTCAGCGCTGTCGACTTCGAACATGTGGTGGCAGGTTCCGCCGAGCAGATGTTCGAGCGCCTTCTTCAATGATGCGGTTCCTGTGCGGCCGAGACCGGCTCCGACGACCTTCATGACACCTCTTCGTACACGTTGTGCTGAGGATTCGAACGTAGCTGCTCGAAGGAGCGAGACGTGTCAGGCTGTCGCGGTGACACCGCTGGAGGTCGACTATTCGCCGAGCTCGATGATCGACGACATCGAGGTCGAGTTGGCCGAGTACACCGCTCGTAGTCGCGCCGCTCGAGACGTCGTCGCGATGACGTCGATTCGTTATGGGGACGCCGATCGCGAGGTGATCGACGTCTTTGGTCCGCTCGACGCAGCAGTGGTGCAGGTTTTCTTTCACGGCGGGTATTGGCAGCAGCTCAGCCGGGCAGACGCTTCGTTTCCCGCTGTCCAGTTCGCGGCTCGGGGCATCACGTACGCGGCTCCCGGGTACACGCTCGCCCCTGATGCCGACTTGCCAGCCATTGTCGAGCAAGCCCGAGCAGCTGTAACTGTGCTCGCGGCCAACTCCGCGGCTCCGATCGTCGTCAGCGGAAGCTCGGCAGGAGCGCATTTGGCTGCGATGGTCGCGCTCACGGACTGGTCGAGTCGTGGCTTCGAGCAGAGTCCCGTCGCTGGCCTCGTGCTGTTGTCCGGCGTGTACGACCTGCGCCCTCTCGTCGACACCTACATCAATGACGCAGTTGGTCTCGACGAGACAACAGCTGCTCAGATGAGCCCGCTCGGCATCGTGGAGGACGGAACGTCAGGTCCGCCAGCAGTTGTCGCCGTTGGGGAAATCGAGACCGCCGCATTCCGATCGCAGTCGGCCGACTTTGCGTGGCGGCTACAGGAGTGTGGTTGGCCGGTGAGGGCTCTCGACATTGCCGGACGGAATCACTTCGACATTGCTTTCGATCTCGCCGATGCCTCGACAGTGCTCGGTGGAGCGGTTCGCGAGATGGAAGAGGGGCTCATTTCGTGACAAGACGGGTGAGACGAGAACGCACGGGAACGGTTCGAAGGACCCGCTCGACTGACGCGTATCGGCGATTGGAGAATCCGTTCGAACCTCCTCGGGTGCTGTCGGGCGACCAAGTCGCTCACATCCACGAGCAGGCCGTCGGCTTCTTGAACACCGATGGCGTCAAAGTCCTGCTGCCGGAGGCGCGGGATCTACTGGAGTCGGCAGGTGCCTCGGTCGACGGCGACATCGTCACGCTCGTTCCATCGATGGTGACCGATGCGCTCGACTCGGCGCCGAGCGAGTTCGTCCTGCATGCGAGAAACCCGGACAACAGCTTGCACATCGGGGGTACGAGCACGAACTTTGTCTCCGTTGGTGGCCCGCCGTTCGCATCCGATGCCGAGCGTGGTCGTCGAGCTGGCGCGATGAGCGACTTCGTCGAGTTCATGAAGTTGTGTCAGTCGTTCGACGTCATCCACTCGCTCGCACCGTGTGTCGAAGCAACGGATGTTCCTGTTGGGTTGCGGCACGTCGAGACGACGAGGGCCCAGCTGACGCTGACCGACAAGGTTCCCTACATCTACGCCAGGGGTCGAAAACACGTTCGTGACTGCTTGGACATGATCAGCATCGTTCACGGCATTGACGACGATGGCCTTCGTGAGCGCCCGGTGACCTGGAGCAACATCAACACGAACTCGCCTCTTCAACTCGACGTTCCGATGTGCATGGGCATCATCGATTGCGCTCGCGTGAACCAGCCGGTCATCATGACGCCGTTCACGCTCGCGGGAGCGATGGCGCCGGTCACGTTGGCTGGGGCGCTGGTGCTGCAACACATTGAGGCGCTGTTCGCGATCACGTTGTCACAGGTCGCCAATCCCGGTGCTCCCGTTGTCTATGGCGCATTCACGTCGAATGTCGACATGAAATCCGGGTCGCCGGCGTTCGGCACTCCCGAGGCGATGAAGGGAGCGTTCGCCAGCGGCCAACTGGCCAGACACATCGGGTTGCCGTGGAGGAGTTCCGGTTCGAGCGCTTCGAACGCTGTCGATGCTCAGGGTGGCTACGAAACGATGATCAACACCTACGGCGCTGTCATGGGAGGCGCTGACATCGTGCTTCACGCCGCCGGCTGGCAGGAGGGAGGATTGACCGCGTCGATGGAGAAGTTCATCACCGACGTCGAGATGCTCCAGATTTTGGCCGAGTCGATGCAGCCGGTCGTCGTGGACGATGACGAGTTGGCCCTCGACGCGATCCGTGACGTCGGGCCTGGCGGTCACTTCTTCGGAACGCAGCACACGCTTGATCGGTTCGAGACCGCGTTCTATGAGCCGATCGTGTTCAGTCGAGCGAACTTCGAACAATGGGAAGAGGACGGTTCGAAGCAGACCGACGAACGTGCGACCGAGGTTTGGAAACGCGTGTTGGCTGACTATGAGCCTCCTCCAATCGACAGTGCGGTTTCGGCCCAACTCGACGACTTCGTCGAGCGTGCAACCGCCGAGGGCGGAAGCCCTCCCGACTGAGGCCAGGTCAGGATGTGTCGATGAGAACCCTCGATTGGGTCGACGAAGCAATCGAAATGATCGACCAGACCCAACTTCCGTGGCAGGAGGTGACTCTGGTGATCGACAACGTGGCCGACCTCGTTGCTGCGATCCAGCGACTCTCGGTCCGCGGGGCTCCCGCGATCGGCGTCGCGGGCGCCTATGGAGTAGTCGTCGCCGCCTGTGCCGAGGACCCTGTTCAGCGTTCTGCGGCCTTCGAGGCACTGGTCGCATCGTTGAGAGGCGCGCGTCCGACGGCGGTGAATCTTTCGCTGATGGTCGACCGCGTGGCGGCCACGGCGCGTGCGAGCGGAGTGGATGCGGCCTTGGTCGAAGCGCACCGAGTCCGTGACGAAGAGCTCGCCGCTTCGGTCGCGATGGGAGATGTTGGAGCCGACCTCGTCATCGAGCTCACGCACCGTCCGTCGGTGAGGGCCATGACCATCTGCAACACCGGGGGGTTGGCCACAGTCGAGCGCGGGACGGCGCTGGCGGTCATCCAAACGCTTCACGAGCGCGGAGCGTTGCAGGAGGCAATTCCCGTCGAGACGCGCCCACTTCTGCAGGGCGCTCGGCTCACCACGTGGGAGCTCGATCGTATGGGGGCGAGATATCGGCTCGCTGTGGATTCTGCTGGCCCGTTTCTTCTCGCACAGGGTGCCGCAGACGTCGTGCTGATTGGCGCTGATCGGATTGCGGCCAACGGCGACACGGCGAACAAGATCGGGAGCTTCTCGTTGGCTCTGGGCGCTCGGCATGCTGGCGTGCCGTTCATCGTTGTCGCGCCCGAGTCGACGTTCGACGCAGCGACGCCTGACGGTGGCTCGATCGAGGTCGAATATCGGTCCGACGATGAGGTCACCGAATTTGCTGGCACCAAAACAACGGCGTTCGGAGCTGGAGCCGTGAATCCGGCGTTCGACATCACGCCAGCGTCGCTGATCACCGCGATCGTGACGGACAAGAGGATCATCAGACCCTGAGTTGCGTCAGGTGGTGGTGGCCGCTTTGGCTCGGAACGCCGACATCTTGTTCTTCGCCCCGCAGGTGTCCATCGAGCACCACCGACCGGATCCGTTCTTGGAGTTGTCGTAGAAACCCCATCGGCACGCCGGGTTGGCGCATGTCCGAAAGCGGTCCCAGAGTCCGTCACGCAATGCTTCACCGATGATGACGCTGAGCGTTGTGAGATACCGCTGGGCCGGGTCGGCCTCAGCGCCTTCGAGCAGCGGAACGTCTTCGACCAGCACGAATTGGACCAGCTTGTGGTCTGAGGTGAAGAGCCAGTCGGTGGTGTCGGTCGCGGCCACGCTCGGGTTCTCGATCGAGGTCCTGAGTCGGCTTCGGAAAGTTCTGACGATCTCGGTTGCCTGCTGGTTCACGCGTCTGCTTGGCGCGTAGCCCTCGCTCGTCAGCCACGAAGAGACCTCGTCGCGAGTCGTCAGCATGTCAGTGCCAGATTCGAGATGGTGCGTGTTGAGCAGCCGGCGTACCAGCTCGAGTCGGCCAGGGGCTCTCCGGTTCTCTGGCCAGCTTGGCGAACGGACGTCCATCTGACAATTCTCCATCACGGGAGCCCAAAACGCTCGTATGTCTGCGTTTCACGAGCCGACATTCGAATCTGAAACCAACAAACTGATTTTAATGGTTGCATCGCGCGGTGAGGATCCTTATGGTCGAACCGAGCGGTTGAGGCGCGAACGGATCGTCGAGAGATGTCCAGAGATGCGGCCCACATCCGTCGATTTCGCCTGCAACGAAAGGCCACGAGCAATGAACCTTGTCGCGCAATCAAGTGATGTCCCGATCCGGAACAACGATGTCCTCGACGAGTTCGAGATTCCGGTCGGGTCGTGGGTTGACCAGATGGTCGACTGGATTGACATCCAGTTCGGGTCCAGCGACGGGAGCTGGATTCCGTTGCTGGACTGGATCAAGTGGCCCTTCGACTTCCTGTTGACGAATGTCGTCGACGAGTGGCTGCTCGGCCTGTCGTGGACGACATTCTGCATCGGCATCTTCTTTGTCGGGTACTTTGTCCGCAACGCCAAGGTCGGGTTCGTTTCGGCTTTCGCACTCGCCGGCTGCGGGCTCCTCGGGGAGAACTACTGGCTCGAGACTGCGAGGACGGTTGGTTTCATCGGCGTAGCTGTCGCACTGTGCATCGTCATTGGCATTCCGCTCGGGGTTGCGTGCGGGCGAGTTGACTCGATCTGGGCTGTCGTGCGACCGGTGCTGGATGCCATGCAAGTCGTGCATCCGTTCGTGTACATGCTTCCGTTCATCTTCTTCTTCGGCATCGGTGAGGAGTCGGCGACGATGGCCACCATGGTGTTCGCTCTACCGCCGCTGATCCGGCTGACGAACCTCGGTATCAGACAGGTTCCTGCCGACGTCATCGAGGCCTCCCGAGCGTATGGAGCGCCAGAACCTCGCGTTCTTCGTGACGTTCAGCTGCCGTTGGCTCGCCCGGCGATCATGACTGGTATCAACCAGACGTTGTTGCTGGCGATCTCGATGCTCGGTATCGCGGCGATCATGGGGGCAGGCGGTCTCGGTCGTCTGCTCTTCCAGGCGCTGTCGAATCTTGACGTCGCACAGGCCGCATCCGGAGGGCTCGCGTTCTTCCTCGTTGCCGTCGTGATGGATCGCCTGTCGCAGCCCGAAGCCAACGACGGCTCGAATCTCTTGACCCGGATTGGGCAGGCATGGGCCACTCGCTCTGATCCTTCTGCGTTGATACCGAACGATGAAGACCGGCCAGACGTTGCTCAGGTGTTGGAGCGCCTCGCTCCGATCAACCGAGCAGAGTCCAGAGCGATGGTCCTTCTCGCCGGCTCGGCTGCTGTTGCGGCCGTCTCGGTGATGCTGCCATGGGGGTCCGGCGCGGGGCTGGTGAGCGCCCATGCCCGTAGGTCCGATGAACTGTTGCCGGGTTTGAGTTTCAACGGACTCGAAGCTTCTGGCGGAACCTGGTTCGGCGTGGCTTTTCTCGGCTCGGCACTGTTCTGTGTTTATGCAGTGGCAGTCGCCTTCTCGGCAAACGCGTCCGAGCGGAACAGTGTCGAGCGCCGTCGAGTGACGGGCATCGTCATTGATCGATCGACTCCTGTGATCGTTGCCGTTGGCTTCGTGATTGGTCTCGCTCTGCTGGGCGGCGTAGTCGGTGGCGTGGCCATCGGTATCGGATTCGGTCTGGTGCGTCCGGCAGCAACAAGTCGGTGGCTTGGAGCTGATGGCGCTGTCATTGCGTCGACTTGCGGGGCGGTGCTTGCGAACACCTACCTGGTCATGGGCGAAGCAGCCGGGACGAGCGGCTATTCACACGGCAGCGGTGCCTTCGTCGGTGCCATTGTCATGATCGTTGCGCTCGTTGCGAGTTTCCGCTGGTTGAGCGTGGCGCCGGCTGGACCGCTGAAACCGCTCACTGCGCGGGTCGAGACTGGCAGGATCGTCGGTGCCAGCGCTGCGCTGCTCGTTGTGGTCATTGCCGGATTCTCCGGTTGGACGTTCGACAGCCGGGCTGACTCGGTCGTCACGCCGGAGGTTCAGGCTGAGATCGACAGGCTCACCGAGTTCGGCAGAACCGATCCGGAGAATGCGGCGACCTACGCCGCTGAGATCAGCGCGACCATGGCGAGGGTCCAGCGGACTGGAACGGTTATTCACAGTGGCTTCTCGAGCGATGGTGCTGGCCTCGGAACCATTTCGCTTGCGTTGGCTGTTGCTGGACTTGCCGCTGGCCTCCCAGCGGCTGGTCTGTTTGGTGCGAGCGAATCGCAGCGGTACCACTGGAGTGCGGTGACGATGGCGATCGGGCTGGCGATCATGTTCATTGCGTCGAGCTGGGTCGTGAGCATTGCCAGGGTGGCCGGTCCGGAGAACATCGTCAGCGGTGCCGGAGCGTTTCTGGCTCTTGCCGGGGGCTTCTTGTTGATGGGGTCAGCGAGGAACACGGTCGCGGAGTTCAGTCGAACCAAGGTCTACGGGGATGAGGTCTATGGGGACGCGGTCGATGCGGGAGGTGCGTCGGGGGAGACCGTTGCTGCTGGTCGCAGTACGGCGATACCGGCTATCGAGGTTTGATGGTTGATCCCGGCTGTCATTGTGACTACTGTTACGCGTGGGGAGTGTGTGGTCTGTTCCTGGCTTTTCGCTGTTGACAGTCCGACCTCCACACACAGCCTTGCGTGACCGGCGCGAGGGGATACACAGAAGGGCGTACACACATGGGTGTACTAGCGCAGACCGAAGATGTTCCTATTCGGTCGAACGACATTCTCGACGAGTTCGAGATTCCCGTCGGATCATGGGTCGACCAGATGGTCGACTGGATCGACATCAACTTCGGGGAAGGCGAGAACAGCTGGTTCCCGCTGCTCAAGTGGATCGAATGGCCGTTCGATTTCCTGCTGCGAAACATCGTCGACGGGCTTCTGCTCGACATGTCGTGGACCACGCTGTGCATCATCATCTTCTTTGTCGGCTACTTCGTCCGTAACGCCAAAGTCGGGTTCGTCTCGGCCCTCGGCCTTGCTGGCTGTGGCCTCCTCGGTGAGGACTACTGGCTGGAGACGGCGAGGACAGTCGGTTTCATCGCTGTGGCTGTGTTGCTGTGCATCATCATTGGCATCCCTCTCGGCGTCGCCTGCGGCCGCGTTGACGGTTTGTGGGGCGTTGTCAGACCGGTGCTCGATGCCATGCAAGTGGTCCACTCGTTCGTCTACATGTTGCCGTTCATCTTCTTCTTCGGAATCGGCGAGAACTCGGCGACGATGGTGACGATGGTGTTCGCGCTACCGCCGCTCATACGCCTCACCAACTTGGGCATCAGACAAGTTCCCGAGGACGTCGTCGAGGCGTCGCGGGCCTACGGTGCACCCGAATGGCGTGTGCTCAGCGACGTGCAGCTCCCGCTTGCTCGCCCGGCGATCATGACCGGCATCAACCAGACGCTGCTCCTGTCGATCTCGATGCTTGGCATCGCGGCGATCATGGGCGCTGGCGGCCTGGGTCGTCTGTTGTTCCAGGCGCTGTCGAACCTCGACGTCGCGCAGGCTGCTTCTGGTGGTCTCGCGTTCTTCCTCGTGGCCGTGGTGATGGACCGCCTTAGCCAGCCAGAAGAGGATGACGGCTCGAACCTGTTCAGTCGTATCGCTCGAGCGTGGGCGAATCGAACCACGCCAGAAGAGCTCATCCCGGTAGCTGAAGGGCACGCTCAGATCGAACTCGAAGAGGTCGACGAGCGCGTCGCCCCTGTCGGCGCCAAGGAGCGCATGTGGCTGACCGCCACAGGTATTGCAGGCTTCGTCGGGATCCTCTCGGTCTTCATGACCTGGGGCAACGACTCGGGCTTGGTCAGTGCACACGGTCGCCGCGTCGATGAGGATCTACTTGGACAATCGTTCAACGGCATCGCTGCGAGCGGCGGAACGTTCTTTGGCTACTTCGTGTTCGCATGCGCGACGTTGGTTGTGTATTCGGCGGTCAACACGCTGTTGCCTCGTACCGAGCCGCTCGAGTGGGCCGGCAAGGAGGGCGTCGCTTTCGTCGCCAACTTTGTTCTCGGCTTCCTCATCATGGGAATCCTGTTCGACAGCCTCCCTGTGATCATCGTGTTCTCTCTCGGGTTCGCAATGGTTCGACCTGGGCACACCAGCCGCTGGACCGGTGCCGATGGTGCTGTCCTGGCGAGCATCGGCGGGCTCATCGTCATTCTTGGCTATCTCTTCATGAACCAGTCGATCGGCAGTGTCGAATACAGCCATGGCACGGGCGTGTACATCGCGCTCGTCGCTGCGATCGCCACCGTCGCAGCTGCTTGCCAGTGGATGTGGGCAGCGCCGTACGCGGCCCACCGGCCATTGTCAGCGAAAATCGGCGTTGGCAAGATCATCGGTGGCGGTGTTGCAGTAGTGATGTTGGTCATCGCCGGATACTCCGGCTGGACCTTCGACTCACGTGCCGACTCGGTCGTCACCCCTGAGGTGCAGGCCGAGATCGACAGGCTCGTCTTGGCAGCCGAAGAAGATCCGGCAAACGCATCGACGTACGCGGCAGAGATCAGCGCCACGATGGCGAGGGTGCAGCGCACCGGAACCATCGTGCGCGATGGCTTCACCGGCAACGGCGCAGGGCTCGGCACGGTCACGTTGTTGCTGACGTTGATCGGATTTGGTCTGACGCTCCCTGCGGCAGGTGTCTTCGGCAGAGACGAATCGCTGCAATACAGATGGAGTGCGATCGCGAGTGGCGTCGGCCTCGGCGTTGTCGGGATCACGCTCGCCTGGATTGTCAGCCTGGCGAGAGTCAACGAGGGCGAGAACATCGTCAGCGGAGCCGGAGCGTTCATGGCGTTCGCTGGTGGGTTCTTCCTGCTTGCCGCCAACCGCGGAACCGTCGCCGAGTTCTTCAGGGCGAAGGTGTACGGCTCTGACGACAAGCTCGGTTCATCGGCCACGGCCGAAGCCGACGAAGAGGAACTCGTCTCGGCATAGCCGTACCGAATCAATCGAATTGGTGAGGGTCGCCGGTGCGCCGGCGACCCTTTCGCGTGCACCTTCGCCGCAGAAGTGGGGCTGCTGGATCAGCGGTCGGCGAGGAGGTACCTACTGATCTGGACATCCTCGTCACCGGCATCGGCGAAGTTGTCGTCGTTTCGTCCCTGCATGTACTCACGCCACGTGAACGGACGGTAGAGCGGCGGTTCGCTGCCAAGCGCCTCGATGGGTTCGAGTGTCGCGTCGCGGCGCGGGTTGAGGAAGTACGGGATGCTGTACCGCTCCGAACGAGACATCGGCGTCACCCGGTGGACGGCTGCTCGGAACCTGTCGTTCGACCACACTTGCATCGTGTCGCCGAGGTTCACGACGATGGTCCCAGGATCTGGC
>Ga0315338_1001997_pt1 | contig 22323 bp, 30 predicted proteins | sample ASW8metaG_FD_204518 | JGI IMG/M metagenome (GOLD analysis project Ga0315338, IMG submission 204518) | Ammonia-oxidizing marine archaeal communities from Monterey Bay, California, United States - ASW #8 | ecosystem: Environmental > Aquatic > Marine > Coastal | place: USA: California | collected... | reverse complement strand
TTCTTATTATGGGCGGTGGTTCAGGAGTAGGAAGTTTCGGAATTCAAATTGCTAAATTGTATAATTGTAAAGTTATTGCAACAGCTAGTCCAGATAAACTAGAAAAATGTCTTGAATTAGGCGCAGATTACGCAGTTGATCACAGAAAGGATGATTGGCACAAAGAAGTAAGAGCAATTACGAAAGAAATTGCAAAATCAACTGGTGTCCAACCTGGCATTGATTTGACATTTGACCATATTGGCCAAACTCATTTCAACAAACAACTTACACTTCTCAAATATGGTGGAACTCTAGTTTCATGTGGAGCTACTACTGGTTATGATGCACAAATTGATCTAAGACACATATTCTTTAAAGGAATCAATGTCCTAGGCTCAACTCAAGGAACAAAAGCAGAGATGGATCAAGGATTATACTGGATGGGACAAGGAAAAATCAAAGCAGCAATTGATTCAATTCATTCTTTCGAGCAGGCAGCAGAAGCACATACAAAAATGCTCCAAGGAAAGTTCTTTGGCAAAATCTTAATGAAGCCTGAAGGCGCTTAATCATTAATGGCAAATCTATTCCGTAGTCTAATTTTTGTCCCAGGAAATAATCCAAGGTTTTTAGAAAAGGCAAAATCACTTTCAGCTGATATTGTTTGTTTTGATCTTGAAGATTCTGTGCCAGATAAAGAAAAGAAAAAGGCTAGAACGCTGATCAAGAATGCATTAAAGAAAAGAAATCAATACTCAGCATCTGTTTTTGCGAGAACTAATTCACCAGATTCTAATAAAATTGAAGCAGATCTAAAAGAGATTGTACAAAAAGGAATAGATGGGATTATCATTCCTAAGGTAAATTCAGTAAAGGAGATTAAAAAAATTGAAAAAACCATTTCATCTCTAGAGAAAAAGCGAAAGATTAGAGGGATCCGTTTGATTCCATCGATTGAATCTGCTCTTGGTGTGATAAATTGCTATGAAATTGCTTCATCCAGTAAGAGAATTGATGCATTAGTATTCGGAATATTTGATTTACTAAATGATGTTGGTATTGAATATACTAAGGGAAATCCACTAGGTGCAAAATATTCCAGATATAAGATTCCTATTGCTGCGGCAGCTGCAGGAGTTTATGCAATTGATGGAATATGGCAAGATATCAAGGATACTTCTGGTCTTAAGAAAGATTGTGAGGTAGGAAAAAGTCTAGGTTATGTTGGTAAGAGTGTAATTTATCCAGACCAAATTAAGACAGTTCATAAAATTTTTCATCCTAATAAGACAGAAATTACTTGGGCAAAAAAAGTTTGTAGTATCTATAACAAGTCATCAAAGAAAGGAAAAGGTGCTACCGTAGTTGATGGGAAAATGATTGATGAGGTTCATTATAAAAGAGCCAAGGCATTACTAGAAGTTTCTAAGTAACTATTTAATTAATTTTGTAGAGTGACGATACAAGTCATGAAGTTTTTTACCATCTAAACTACCATCTGATTCTTCCTTTTCATTTTGTGCCTTCTTCTTTTTGTTATTCATATCTAAACATAGGATTTCCTAAATCTCTTATAACGGAAACTATGCAGTGGCATAAAATTAAGTGGGCAGATTCTATTGTTAACATATCATCACTAGGTATAGTCAAACAAATATTACAGATATTTGACATTTCTCCACCAGACATCCCAGTCATTCCAATACAAAACGCTCCATTATTTTTTGCATATTCTAACGCACTCAAAATATTTTGTGAAGTTCCACTTCCACTAAATCCCAGGACTATGTCATTTTTGTGAAGATGATTTTTTAACTGTTCTACAAAAACATCTTCATATTGTGAATCATTTGACCATGCTAGCAGAACAGGGATATTATCCACCAAAGAAATTGCTGAAAAACGATTGTCCCCTTCTGTAATAGCAGTTTTTAATAAATCAGAAACAAAATGTGATGCAGTAGAACCTGAACCACCATTTCCCATCGTAAATATTCTATTCTTATTATTTCTGGCTTCCAATATTTTTTTAATTATTTCTTCTATAGTTTCTTTTTTCAAAGAAAGAATTTCATTTATGCATTTTTCTTGTTTTTTTAAAAATATCTCTATATTTTTTTCCATTTTTGTAATATTTTTTTATTTATTTATCAATATAAGTTTGAATTCTTGGAATTTTACTTCTCAAAAAAGATCATGATAAATTCTGTAGAAAAATAACTTTACTTAGAATTTGCATAATTGTATAGATTAAGTACTTTTGCACCTTCAGTTTCGAAATTAAATTTAACTTGTTTAATTTTCAATTTGGTCATTTCATTCAAAACTTTTGATTGTTTTGATTTCTCACAATATAGCAATAAATGACCACCTCCCCCGGCACCAGTTAATTTTCCACCTAATGCTCCACTTTTTATTGCCTTTTCATAAATTCTATCAATTTTTTCATTAGTCACATTTTTTGAGAATTGTTTTTTTGCAAACCATCCATCATTCAATAATTTACCAAAACCCGTTAAATCTGAATTCTTTAGTTGCTCATACATTGTATGAGCTAATTCTTTTGCTAACTCAAGTGATTCTAATGTTTTTTCTTCATTATTTCTTATATTGTTAAGTTGTGTTGGTAGAATTTTTGTATTTTGTCTACTACCAATAAAAAACAATAAGAGATTTTCCTGTAATTCTTTTGATGTTTTTTGATTTATTTTAACCGTAGTAACTTTTTTCTTTCCTGCCTCAAATTCAATTTTTTTAAACCCTCCAAACGATGCAATATATTCATCTTGAATACCCATTGGCCAATGAAGAATATTTTTTTCAATATAATGTGAAGTTTCAGCTAATTCTGTTTTTGTTTTTTTCTTGTTTTTAAGATTTGATATTACATTTACTAAATTTACCGCAAGTGAACTAGACGAACCTAATCCTGATTGTGGTGGAACATCACTAGAAAGTGTCAGATTTAACCCTTTGTTATATTTTAAATATTTTATAATTGCTATTGGTAATTCTGTGCCTTTTTCGGCTTGGAGTTTTTCTAAGTTAATGGGATGAGTATGAGTTTGAAAATCTGGCGAAAATATCTGAATCATTTTATCATTTCTCTTGTGTATTGTTACATACGTAAAATGATTGATAGCACTTGTTATTACAATTCCTTTGTGCTTTAAGTAATATTCTGGCATATCAGTTCCTCCTCCAGCAAAACTGATTCGTACCGGAGAAATTCCTACATACATTTATTTAAAAAAATAATTGTTTCATTTAACTCTTTGACAGAAATATTACGAATACCATTCTATCACCATTAACAAGTCTTGTATGAAATCAAATTATGATGATCATATTTTTGTATAATAAGACTATTAGGCGCTGATCAAAGTCTTAATTCATGAAAATTCTAGGCACAGATTTAGAGATCTTTGTTGTAAGAGAATTGATAGAACAATGTGAAAAAGAAGACATTTCAGTAATAGGCAGAATCACTGTGGATAGAAAAACACAAATCATGGAAACTACTGTGAGAATTTTATGAGCGAAGATAGAGAGTTTACCATACGTAATGAAAAGAAAATCAAGCGAATGAACAAAGATGAAGAATTTAAGCGAACTTCAAAGAAATGGTTTGTGGGAAGTGTTGAACATGAATATTCATATCATTTTACGTGGTTAGGTCGTCCAATCATACAATATCCACAAGACATACTTGCTATGCAAGAAATAATTTGGAAGGTTAAACCAGATATTATTATTGAAACGGGAATTGCACGTGGAGGTTCTTTGATACTTTCTGCATCAATATTAGAATTAATTGGAAAGGGTCAAGTGATTGGAATCGATATTGATTTACGCAAGAAAAATAAAATTGCAATCAAAAAACATTCTCTTTCAAAAAGAATCAAGATTGTGGAAGGTTCTTCTATTGACCCATTAGTAGCGCAGAAAATTAAAAGAATGGTAGGTAGAAAAAAGAAAGTAGTAGTCTTTTTAGACTCAAATCATACATACGAGCATGTAGCAAAAGAATTAGAGATTTATTCGCAATTTGTGACTAAAGGAAGCTATTTGGTTGTTTTTGACACAATGATAGATGATTTACCTGAAGATAATTCATCAGGTAGACCAAAACGACCATGGGGGAAAAAAAATAATCCAAAAATTGCTGTTAAAGAATTCTTGAAAAATAATAAGCGTTTTATGATTGATAAGATGCTTGACACAAAATTAATGCTAAGTGCAGTCCCAAATGGATATCTTTTCTGTACAAAGTCTTAATCAAAAACAAATTACGTGCTAATAATCATTATTTTTAACAAAATTTCTCCAATACTCTAGCGTATCTTCAAGAATTTTATCTATTGAGATTTCAGGTTTCCAACCAGTCAGTTTTCTAAATTTAGATGTATCACCAATCAATCTTGGTACAGTAGTTGGTCTAGTATATTCTGAAACTTGTTTAATGGAAATATTATCAATAGGCGATAAGGAAATTAGTTTATCAATTATCTCACGATAAGTATGAATTTTTTCTGTTTCATCCGAACCAATTAGGTATAATTCACCAGGATTACATTTTTCCATAGCAATCCAATATGCATTGACTAGATCTTTGATATGTGTGAAATTTCTTTTGTCGCCGGTATGACCTGTCCTGATTTCAGGGTCTTGTAACCCTTGTTCAATTTTTGCAATTTGATATGCATACCATGGAATACCAAAAACATTATCTCTCCTGGGACCTTCATGATTAAATGATCTCACCCGAATAACTTTCATTCCATATGTGCGAAAATATACATTTGAAATAAGATCTTGAGCAATTTTTGTTACTGCATAAGGGTTAACTGGTCTTAAAAGAGTATTTTCTGTTATTGGTATTTCTTCTTCCAATATTTCTCCATATTCTTCTCCTGAACCAGGAATCAAAATTTTAGGATCAAATTTTAAATCTTTTATTGCTTCAAAAAGATTTACAGTCCCTTTATAGTTAACATCCATGTAATGAGATGGATGATTCCATGAAGGAGAAACAAAACTTTCTGCTGCCAAATGGAAGATTCTATCTGGATTACAACTTTCTAGTGCTTTTTTAGTTGACACAGGATCAGTAATATCACAGTCAATCCAATTGATTTTATCCATAATATGTCTAACATTTCTCAAGCGAGATAAATTCCATCTTTTTAAACCGTAGATCTCACAATTTTTTTCAATTGCATAATCAGCTAGATGGGAACCGACGAATCCAGTAATTCCTGTAATGAGAATTTTTTCAACCAATTTTGCATTTTTTAAGTTAATACTATAATTAAATCTTGTAAAAAATAAAATCTAAACAAAAATAAAAACTCAATTCATTTAAAATTACCAATTTCTTCAGTTAATTCTAAAAAATTCCTTATTAAGAATTTAATTTGATTTAGTTTTTTTGCTAAACTTCATCAACATAGAGATTACTTCTATATTCATCTCTTTCTAAAAATGGAGCCATATCTTCTAATGGTCTTGTAGAAAATGTTCCATCAGGATTTATTTTTGAAGATCCCGTTGGAATAGTTGGTTGAGTACGGGGCATCATGACCTCACAAATAACTGGTCCATCGAAATTTAACACTTCATCTATTTTCTTATCTGCTTCTTCATAGTCATTAATTTTTATGAATTTGATCCCATATGCTGTTGCAATTTTCGAAGTATCTGGAAAGGAAATGCCCGTTTCTTTACTGTCCCCTCCCATTCTACCGTTAAAATGAGATGTTGATGCTGATCTGGTAGCATTAAGTCCATCATTATTCCAAACAAAAAGCTTTATTGGTAAATTGTTTTGTATCACAGTTTGCAACTCTTGAATATTTTGTTGAAAAGAACCATCTCCAGTCGATGCAAGAACTCTTCCTTTATTTGTTGCAACTGATATTCCAATTGCAGCTGGTAAAGTAAATCCCATTGTCGCCATTCCACTCGATGGAATGTATCGTTGACCCGGTTTTGTTAATTGAATTGCTTGTGACATACCAAAGAATGTTCCCCCAGCATCTGACACAAAAATATCATTTTCTTTAGAATGTTTGCATAAAGTATCGACAAACAGATATGAATTTAATTCTCCTTTGATTTGTTTATATTCTGGAAGACAAACTGGGTATTTTTTCTTCCAGACATTACATTGTTCTGTCCACTCTGAAAAATTAAACTCTTTATTTTCCAAATGTTTTAGAATTTTTTCTAAAAAATTTTTTGCGTCTGAAAGAATAAAATGTTCAATTTTTATTGTAGGTTTTTTATGTGAAGTTTCATCTATATCTACCACAATTTTTTTTGCCTCTCTTGCAAAATGCTCATATATGAAACCTGTTGCTGTCACATGCAGGCTTGAACCTATTGAGATTATTAAATCCGAATTTTGCATAGCCAAATTTGCAGCACGATCTCCTTTATTTCCTGTTTTTCCAATATATTGGAATAAATCATGTCGCATTGTATCAATTCCCAAATATGGAGTTACCACTGGAATTTTAAATTTTGTTGTAAATTTTTCTAACAGATGGATGGCTCCCGATATTCTAATTCCTTGTCCTGAAATAATCACTGGTCTTTTTGCATTTTTTAACAGATCAATTACCCGTTTTACCTCTTCATCATTTGCAGTTGGAATATTATCATCTGCGGTAAATCCACTCAATTTTTCTTCGTCAATTATGGCAGCTTGTACATCCATAGGAATTTGAATCCATACTGGTCCAGGTCTACCTGATTTTGCTATATGAACAGCTTTTTCAAATTCATATCTGACTTGATAAGGATCAATTAATGTGGTAGCATACTTACAAAGTGGTTTTACAATCGGAATCATATCCATCTCTTGAACTCCAAATTGCCTTAACCCTTCAATTTTAGCATAATTGTTTGTTGCCTCAAATTTTACTTGGCCTGAAATAAATAAACATGGAACTGAATCTTGCCATGCTCCCCCCAAACCTGTAATTGCATGTGTAGATCCAGGACCTGTTGTAAAAAAACCAACCCCAATATTTTCAGTAGCTCTAGCATATGCATCCATTGCCATAGATGATGTTTGTTCGTGGTGTGGGTATATCGTCTGTAATTTTTCATGACAATTAACACCATCTGTCAGATGCATAATTCCCGAACCTGTTACCATAAAAACATGTTTTACGCCTAATTTACTGTATACAAATTCTGCAATAAAATCCGCCACTCTTATCTCTTTACTCATTAATTTTCCTCATAGATTTGTTAATTCGTTTAATTCCTAAATTAATATTTTTTAGACTTGTAGCATAACATAATCGAATGTACCCTTCTCCGTATTTACCAAAATTTGTTCCAGGTAAAACAGCAATATTTGCATCTTTTAATAGAAATCTTGCAATTTCTTCACTTGATTTTCCAGTTTTTTTTATATTGGCAAAAACATAAAATGCTCCATCTGGTTTTAAGCATTCAATATTTGATATTGAATTTAAGCCATCAACTAAAACATCTCTTCTTTTTTGATATTCTTTCATCATTTGTTTAATTTTTCTTTGGTCTCCAGAAATAGCTTCTATTCCTGCTTTTTGAATGAATGGTGAAACACACGATGAGGTTGTTTCAAGTAACAAATTCATCTTATCAATCACTACTTTTGGTGCTATTACTGTTCCTAATCTCCAACCTGTCATAGCAAAAGATTTACTAAATCCGGTTGAAAGAATAACTCTCTTTTTACATTTATCATAAATTGATGGTGAATTAATTTCTAAACCACCATAAACCATTTTATCATAAATCTCATCGCTATACAGATAGAGATCATATTTTTCTGCTATTTCATATGTTTGTTTTAATTCCTCTTTTGTCATTACTGCACCTGTAGGATTTTGTGGCGAATTTATGATAATTAGTCTAGTCTTTGAAGTAATTTTTGATTCAATATCTTTTGGTGACATTCTAAAATCATTTTTTTCTTTTAATGGAACTCTAACTGATTTTGCATTACACATCTTTATTGCTGAATAATAGGTAGGAAAACCAGGGTCTGGCACAATCACTTCTTTTCCTGGGTCAACTAAACATAAAATTGCATAATACATTACTATGTTTGCTCCTGGAGTCACTAGAACTTGATTGATATCTGGTAAAAATCCCCGAGAAATTTTTGTTGTTTTGCATATTTCTTTTCTAAACTCTTCTAAACCGTATGAACTAACATAATGAGTATACCCATTAATCATCGCACGATAAGATGCACGAATAATATTCATTGGGGTTTTAAAATCAGGGTCTCCAATTTCAAAATGTATTATGTCTTTTCCTTTTTTTTCTAATTTTTTTATTTCTTCTAACATCTGAAACATTGGTTGCCCATCAATCTTTTGCGCATTTTTTGATATGCCTTTCAAAGAAATTTCTTTAATGTTAATACTATAAAAACTATCATGTTTTATTTTTGTAGTAATATTTTTTATTACATGTCTTTTACAGTATTTGTCTTATAATCAAATTTTCTAAGTTTTTTACAATTTATGCATTTCTGAATTTCATACTTTTCTCTCGTCTTAAACAATCCAAACATTTGGTTACACTTCTTCGTTTGCAATTTATTGATATATTGTTAAGAATTCAGCTTTTCATGCATTTTGATTAATCTTATTTTCAAATCATCTAAATTATATAAAATTATTTATTGATTTCAAACCTTCTTCAATAGTGATTTTAGGTTCCCAATTCAATAATTTTTTTGCTTTTTCATTTGAAGGATTCCTTATGTTAACGTGGGTAGGATCAGTTTCAATAATCCGCACAGATCGTCCTAAAAGCATCTGACTTTTTTCAATAATTTCATCTAATGTGATTAATTTGTTTCCAGTTAAATTAAGTATGTTAAAACCACTCAAGCCAATTGATTTCTTTATTCCATTAGCAAGATCCGATATGTGAATAAAACGTCTTGCATTTTTACGAGATCCTACTTTTATTTCAGATTGGTTTTTTACTGCACTCATTAATGATTCTACTGCTGCCCAATTATTTTTTCTAGGTCCATAAATTATTCCGAATCGTAAAATTGTTACTTCACAAAATCCCTGTTCGTACTTTTGGCGTAAATTTGATTCACTAACTAATTTTGAGAGAGCATATTCCGAATGATGATTAGCTATGTTTGTAAATGAGTCTTCATCTTTAATTTCATCTTCTTTAAATTCATCATATACCCATTCAGAAGATGCGAAAATAAATTGTTTGACGTTTTTTTTCATACAAGCTTTCATTAAATTCAGAGTGCCCATTACGTTCACATCAAAACATTCGTATGCATTACCAGCACAATCAGGATCTCTTGATAATGCAGCAAGATGAATTACTGCATCAGTATTTTCGGGTATTAGATGTTCTATATTTTCTGAACGAATATCGCATTGATGAAAATCATAATCAGTATTTTCAACTTTGATTGCATCTATTCCAATTACAGAGAAATTGTTAATCAGACATTGTTTGATAAATTCTTTCCCAACAAAACTTTCAGAACCTGTAACTATAATTTTCATAATTCTTCAATTAATTCAAGAGAATTTCCTTCAAAATCTTTACAAAATGTAATTTTAAGATTTCCATCTACTGAAATTTTTGGTATGGAATTAAAATAAATCCCTGCTTTTTTTAATTTTTTAAAAATAAAATCTAAGTTATCCACTGTTAATGCAATATGTGTTAAACCAAAATTGTTTAGATTATTTTTTTTGACTTTATTTGGAGTGGGACTAAGAAATTCGATTAATTCTATTCTTGTTTTATTATCATCAGCTGATAATTTCAGAGTTTTTAATTGTGCATTTTTAATTCCGATTATATCACTGATAAAATTTTCATCCTCATTTGTTGAACCTTGAATTTTTAATCCTAGTAAATCACAATAAAATTTTAGTGAATTTTCAATACTTTCTACAACCAAACCAACGTGACGAATATTTCTCATATAAAGCATCTTAAATAATTTTAATTGATATTAATCTTTTTAAAAAAATTATTCCAGAACAGCATATGAAATATGTGGATTATGTGTGAAGCGTTTTATTCTTAAATTAGATATTCCTACTGAATCCAACACTGCCAAAGTTTCTCCTGGAAATGCTTTGAAGCAAAGTTCATCAAAGGCAATTACTGAACCTTTAGGCATTCTGGGGAGAAAATTGTCTATTGCTGCCTTAGTAGGGGAATATAAATTGAAATCTAAGAAAAGCATTGCAACCGTCAAATGTGGATTATCTTTAATATATTTTGGAATAGTTTTTTCTGCAACTCCCTTAACCAATTCAACTCTTGGAATGTGCCCTAAAGGTCGATTCAAATCATATAATTTGAAACATTCTTCTAAATCCTTTAGCACATCAGCTTTTAATCCACCTGTTTTGCCATGTGGTGGAAGAAATCTAGTATTATCCTTGTTGGAAAATTTTGGATATCCATCAAATGTATCAAACCCAACAATTTGACGAATGTGATTATATGGTTCGTATATTGCACTTAATTCTGCAAAAGCGGCAAGACCTCCTCCAACGAATACACCACCTTCAATGATATATCCATGAACGTCTTGAATTAATTTGAATAATTCATTTCTTACTAAAAATGAACTAAGAGTTTGTCTTGGTACAAATTTACAAAAATGATTAAGTTTATCTAAATCAGTTCCAGTACTAGTTTTATAATATTCATTGATTAATTTTGCATATTCCATGTCATTAGAAGATTGAACTCTTGGATCTTTCCATGAGAATTTCTCAGCTTCCTTAGAACCCATCAGAATAAATCTAGAAACCAACATTATAAAGATTCGTAGAATGCATGTGCACTGATGATAAATCCAACAAGCCAAATTTTAGTTGCAAAAATTAAGTTCCATGGTCTATCGGGATCTGGATAATGTACTGCTAATCTATCAATATCTGTGGTAGTGCCACTCCGCTTTGCCTCTGGGCTCATGTGAGTAGAGGAGCCTACTTCCCTGCAGTCAGCATGAGATGCCCTCAGTGCCTCATGAAGGGTCATAATTGATTTGGTATTACTATGAATATACTAGTTCAAATATGTTCATTTTAAATATGGTTTTAGAATTTTTCTAAATCATGAATTCTGATGGAAAAAATAATTTTTCATTACGTACGGTGGAATGGAAAAATAACAAAGTAGTTATGATTGATCAGACAAAATTACCAAATCAACTTGTCTTTGTAGAATATGATGATTTCAACCAAGTTGCAGATGCAATAAGAAATTTAGTTGTTAGAGGTGCTCCTGCGATAGGAGTTTCGGGAGCTTTTGGTCTGGCATTAGCTGCTTTACAAAGCAATGCAGAAACAAAAGAAGATCTCATCTCAGATCTCAAAAAAGCCAAACAAATTCTATTTGAAACAAGACCAACTGCTGTGAATCTTTCTTGGGGGTTAGAACAAATTATGAAAGTAGCAGAATCAGGAAATTCTGTAGATGAACTAAAAGATCTTGTGGTTAAAGCATCTAAAGATATGGCAGATAAAGATATTGAGATCAACAAAACTATGGGAAAATTTGGTGCTGAGTTATTTGAGAATAATGATACCATAATGACCCATTGTAATGCAGGAGCTTTAGCAACGGTTGCATACGGTACTGCTTTAGGGGTTATTCGTGCAACAAAAGAAAGTGGTAAAAATGTCAAAGTCATAGCAACCGAAACAAGACCCGTTCAACAGGGTTCTAGATTAACAGCTTTTGAGTTAAAACATGATGGATTTGATGTCAGTTTAATTCCAGATACTGCAGTAGGTTATAGCATGACTAATGGTTTAGTGAACAGGGTTGTAGTTGGTGCTGATAGGATTGTTCGAACTGGTCATGTTTTTAATAAAATTGGAACTTATCAAGTAGCTACTATGGCAAAACAACATGGAATTCCATTCTATGTAGCAGCACCGTTATCTACGTTTGATATGGAAACTGATGCCAATGATGTAATTATAGAGATGCGAAAAGGAACTGAAGTCACTGGTGTTGGTGATACAAAAACTGCTCCTGATGGAATTAATGTAATCAATCCAGCCTTTGATATGACACCACCAGAGCTAATTTCAGCCATAATAACTGAAAAAGGAATAGCAGAGCCTCCTTTTGATGAATCAATCAAAAAATTATTTGAAGCTAATTTATAGAAAGTTTTTATTCACTTGATAGTTTTTTCTGCATATGAGTACAGTTAATGCTGAAGATGTCCGTAGTTCTCTTAAACAATGTATGGATCCAGAAGTACCTCTTAGTATAGTAGATATGGGATTAATTTATGGCATTGATGTTAATGAAAATAATGATGTAGATATCAAGATGACAATGACCACCCAAGGCTGTCCTCTACATGAAACAATGGTTGACGATGTTAAAAGATATACAAAAAAAGTTTCTGGAGTGAATAATGTAAACGTGGAAATTGTCTGGGATCCACCTTGGACAATGGACAAAATGTCAGATGACGCAAAAGCAATGATGAAGAATATGGGTTCTCAAAATACACCAGCACCAATTAACTATGAAACGGCTATGCCACAAGGAGTAGGAAATCTAGTTAAACAGGAAGATGGTTCAATGATTTTAGCTAATGAACACGAACAAGGTTTCATGGTAAATGATGCGATAATTGATTTTTGGAAATCATGTAATGGGAAACGAAAAGTAACTGATCTTGTAGAAGTTTTCGCGCAGCAAACAGGTTTACAGCGAACCCAAGTTGAAAAAGAAGTTATGCAATTACTCAAACAGCTACACGAAGGTGGACTTCTTCTTATTCCAAACCAAACAGAGACACCAAATGTAGAATTTAGAAAATCAAACTAAATTTCTTTTATTTCTGTTATTGTTGCCTGAACCGAATCCATTTTTATGATTGCACGTTTTTCATTCCAACCTAGCGCAACATACCAATCTCCTGCATCATCATCATATTTTGTTTCAAGAGTTGTGATGTCTTTAGATTCAACCACATATTTTTTGATTATTCCAGATATAGCAAGAGACATTGCATCTTTTTCCGTCTTTAATCTCCTATCCATCAATCCAATTCCAGGACTCATATCATGGTGATGAAAAAAACAGCTAATATACTTGATTGTTGTTCGAAAGGGCCCGATGGGATTCGAACCCACGGCCTGGTGGTCCGAAGCCACCCGCTCTATCCAGGCTGAGCTACGGGTCCAAAAAAATAAGCATTTAACCTGTCTAAATATCTGTCTTATTAATGAAAATCTCAAAAAAAGTTGCAGGTGTTGAATATGCAATTCGGGATATTGTTTCAGCTGCAAGAGAAATTGAAAAGCAAGGAAAAAAAGTTGACTATCTTAACATAGGTGATCCTGTCCAATTTGGTTTTCAGCCACCAGACAATGTCAAGCAAGCACTAATTGACTCGGTAAAAAATGGTAATAATTTTTACACACAGTCTGAAGGTCTTCCTGAACTGTTAGATGAAATTGCAAAAAAAGAAAATGCTAAGGGTTTATCCATAGATTCAGAAAATGTTCTAGTAACAAATGGTGTATCTGAAGGATTGGATATGGTAATATCTTCAATTGTCGAAGACGGTGACGAGGTATTACTACCTGGTCCATATTATCCTCCATATGCATCATATGTTAGATTACATGGTGGGAAACCAATAGAGTTCGCCGTTAATTTGGATGATGCTCAACCAGATATTGATGATATACGATCAAAAATTACAGCAAAAACTGTTGCAATATGTCTAATCAGTCCTAATAACCCAACCGGCTTGATATTTGATGAAAATTCTCTTAAACAAATTGTAGATTTTGCAAACGAACACAATTTGTATATCATCTGTGACGAGATTTATGATAAAATTGTCTTTGATCAAAAATTTACTGGGATTGGTAAGGTTGCTGGAGATTCACCAGTCATAATTCTAAATGGATTCTCAAAAGTCCATCTCATGTCAGGATGGCGTATTGGTTACATTGCATTCAATGATTCACCACAACTTGATATGATAAGAGAAAATCTACCAAAACTTGCACGAGTTAGAATATCAACCAACCTTCCTGTCCAGTATGCTGCACTAGAATCATTACGTGGTCCGCAAGACTACATTTCAGAATTTGTTTCTGAATTAAAAAAGCATAGAGATTATGTCATAAAACGCTTCAACTCAATGAATAATATTTCATGCTCAAATCCCCAAGGAGCATTTTATGCTTTTCCAAAGATTGAAAAAAATGCGTATAATTTTGACAAGGATTTCGTACTGGAATTACTGAAGCAAAAAGGTGTGTTAACTGTTCATGGTTCAGGATTTGGCACTCAGTATGGCAGTGGTCATTTCAGAGTTGTATATCTTCCAAATATGGAAATTCTCGAATCTTCCATGGACAAAATTGAGGACTTTGTTCGTTAATACTTCCAAACAGCATATTTCTTAGGCATAATCTCAATTATACAGTCAGTATCATCTAGTATCTCTTGTGCAGATTTATTATTAAGATCCTTAAAGTAGCGCAAGAGAATTTTCTTTGCTAATCGCGAAACTGTATGGGTGTCTTTGATCAACTTTGCGGTTCCTTGCCCCATCACACCAAATATGTTAGGTGCGTTTATACCAACATCAACACAAAAACTTACTTTCTTACTAGTTTTGATATTTTTTGCCTTTTCAGTTTTTGTATTGGTTCCAATGTAAATTTTATTTGTACTGTACATATACCAAACAGGGACAATATGAGGAGTACCTGTCTTATCAACAGTTGCTAGATGTAGAGTCTTTTGTTTTTTTAAAAATTCAATTCGTTTTGACATTTGATTTCCTGTATCCTAATCCAATCATTATACAGCCAAAGATAATCATTGCTACAGAAATTTTCTCATTTGTAATTTCTGGTCCAACCAAAAAATCATAGAAGAATCCTGGACTCCATAAAATCATATTTCTTACGATAATAATTCCAGCCATGACAATAAACAACACTCCCATAGCTGTGAACCAGTTTCTTCCACGACGTGAATATTCGTGACTCATAACAACACTATTTTTTTCTATTAAACTATCTTAATGCCAGGATTTTTCATTTTGTTTCGAATCATCGCATTAAGTAACAATGGAGTACACATCTCAACAAGATATGCAAGTGTACCAGGACCAAGATAAATTGGGCGTAATCCTTCTATTTCATTTATCAAACCATTAACTACTTCAACAGACTCTTTACTATCTCCAGCAACAAAGATATCATAATCTAATGCTAATGTTGGATTGATAAGCTTCTTTTCAGAAATTACATGAAATGCAGAAACTAATTTTGTTTTATCTTTCATATGCTTTTCAACAGTTTGGTGTGAAAATGGTTTATTTTCTTTAATTGCAACACATTCAAAACCTGTATCAGTTTTTGTCATTGGTACGATTGGAGAAACTACAATACACTCATCGCTAACTTGAGGTAAAACCTGTGAACAGATTGAATCTATATTATCATATGGAATAGATAAAACTAGAATTTGTGATTCCTTTGCAACTGAAATGTTATCTTTTCCTGTAATTGTTCCGTTAATTTGACTATATGCTTCTATAGCCTGAGTTGTATATTCTGCCGCTGTAGATATTGCACGTTCGGCATCACGTGAACCAATTATAACATCATGATTCTTACACCATCTAAACGCAAATCCTTTGCCCATGCCACCAGTTCCACCAATAATTCCAATTTTCATGACTTCGGTCTAACAATGTTATTATTATCTCTATAGAAAAATTTGAATGATCTAAGAAAAATGATTATATTTCTGCGACATGGACAAGCCGAGAACAATACCAAAAAGATTTTAGCTGGACGATCACCCGGTGTAAATCTTACACAAGTTGGGATTCAACAAGCTGAGCAATCTGGAAAAATGTTAGAATCATTGAACATTTCTGCAATCTATTCTAGTCCAATTGATAGAGCATTACAAACTGCTAAGATTGTAGGTAATCACTGTAATCTGGAACCTGTAACTGATGATAGATTAATTGAATTGGATATGGGAAAATTTACAAAAATGCCATACAATGAAATTTTTGCCAAACACGGAAATGTTTTTCTAAAATTTTATGAAGGAAGTGAAGAAGTAAGTGAAAATGGGGTTGAAACCTTTGCCAAAGTTCAAAAACGTGTATTTGATATGGTTGATTTTGTAATAGACAAACACAAAAACGAAAATATTGTTTTGGTTACACATATGGATCCAATCAAGGCTATGATCGGAAAAACACTAAGTCTGAAACCTGAAATATTATTTGAATTGATAATAGCAAATGCATCATTAAATATATTCAAGAACCACGATCAGAAATTTTACCTTACTGGAATTAATGTAATGCCATCAGTAAGATTTCATGAGACATTTTAGGTTATAAATTCTGCAAACCCTTAAATACATTTTTGAGCCCACGCCAAAGTACCGGTAATAATGAAAGTGATATTTGGCTTAGCATTAGTTTTGGGTTTATTGGTTATTATACCATCAATTGAAAATGCATTGGCGGCAGGCGATGAGCCTGGTGAATACTTGGATAGGCGTGTAGAGATTTGGGGTCTCTTTTACAGATTAATGATTGTTGCATTTACGGTAGGTACTGTTGTCTCCGGATTGATAGTTTGGTTGGTATTAAGATTTAGAGAGTCAAATCCAAAAGCAAAGCCTACAGAATACGAGGCGGATGGTAAGTGGTAATATGAGCGGAAATCATTCTACATGGCCCGAATGGGTTTACGTTGGAGTTGTTGTAGCATTATTGTGTTATGTTGGTGCTGAAGCATGGAACATTGAAAGAATTGTTGAACATGTACCTGCAGACGCCGAAATAATCAAAGTTACTGGTCAACAATGGCTTTGGACCTTTGAACATGAAGATGGAACAAAAGAGATAGGAGAACTACATCTTGAAAAAGGTAAAGCGTACAAGTTTGAGATAACATCAAAAGATGTAGTTCATTCGTTTAACATTCATGATTATGTTGTTTTGTTGGATGCAGTTCCAGGTAGAATTAACACTGTTTGGTTTTCACCAAACGAAGCAGGTGAATTTCCAATTCAGTGCAGAGAATATTGTGGATTAATACATTATAACATGAGAGGAACTTTATACGTGGAGAATGGAGCGTGAGTTGATATGGTTCTAGAATTACAAAGACCAAGACCAATTTGGCAGATAATGTTCTCAACACATCATACTGATATTGGTTTACTGTATCTTATTACATCATTAGCTTTCATGTTTATGGGCGGTGCATTAGCACTAATACTTAGACTTGAGCTGTTTGCACCAGGAACTCAGGTAATAGCAGACTCTATGACATACAATAGAATATTTACTGTTCATGGTACGACCTTGATCTTCTTGTTCATTTTACCGTCTGCATCTGCATTTGGAAACTATCTGGTTCCAATCATGGTAAGATTCAAAGACATGGCATATCCAAAACTTAATGCAATTGCATTCTGGATGATTCCGCCAGCTGGCGCTCTTATTTGGTTAGGTTTTGCAGACTTTACTTGGTATGCATATCCAACGTATTCTACAATCAGTGCACCAGGACCAGCTGCAGACATGTGGATTTTTGGTCTGAAGATACTAGGCGTATCGTCAATTTTAGGCTCAATCAATTTCGTTGTAACAATTATGAAGTGCAAGCATCCTGACTTACCACTGAGTAAGCTGCCGCTTTTGGCCTGGGCGTATCTCACATCCTCTTTAATCACTATTGTAGCAGTCCCAACATTTGCAGCTGCGTTGTTAATGCTTCTAACTGATAGACTTGGTGCATCTGGATTCTTTAATCCCACATTAGGGGGTGATCCAATTGCATACCAACATCTTTTCTGGTTCACATTCCATCCCGAAGTCTACATTCTGGTAATACCGGCTATTGGCTTCATGTATGAGATCTTCCCGCGGTTTTCAAGAAAGCCAATATTTAGTCATAGTTCTGGTGTGGCGGCATTTACTTTACTTGCAATAGTCGGTTTTGCATCATGGGCACATCATATGTATGCAACAGGAATGTCATTTACTGAAAAGACCGTTTTCATGGTTGGAACTTTGGCTGCAGTACCAGCATCTGCTATGCATACCTTCAACTTCTTAGCAACAATGTGGGGTGGTAGGATCAAATTTGCAACTCCAATTATGTGGGCTGTTGGTGGAATTGCCTTATTCTTCTCTGCAGGAGCAGGTGGAGTTGTTAATAGCGCAATGCCATTAGACTTTATCACTCATGACTCTTACTGGGTAGTTGGACACTTCCATCTATTTGTGATGGGAACCATATTATTCGGCACTGTTGGTTTTGTGTACTATTTCTTCCCATATGTAACTGGAAGAATGTACAACGAAATGTGGGGAAAGATTCACTTCATACTATCGTTTGTTGGAACAGTTATGGTATTCTTTACACAACATATTCTTGGATTATTTGGAATGCCAAGAAGAATTTACGACTATCCACCAATCCCAGAATGGGTTCAAATGAATATCATTATCACAGTTGGAGCAATGATTATCGGAATCAGTATGGCAATATTCCTAGTTAACTTGATTTACAGTTCCGCTAAAGGCAAACCAGCAAACATGGATGATCCATTTGGTCTTGGTGGAAAATACTACTTCCCATATAAGGCAAAGAACCCACATCATTGAGGATATAAAATGGCACAACTAGAACAACAACAAGATCCAATTTACAGAACATCGCCGGAAAGAACATACAAGATGATGGCAATCATGTTAGGAATTTGTATTGTTGGCGGCGGCATATTCTTCGGTTTGTGGGACTATTGGACATCAATGCCGCCTATGATTATGGGTCAAGATGCAGAAGATCATGGCGCTGCTCCAGCAACTGCTTCTGGAGTCGAGATACCAGTATCATTATCCTTTGTTGAGAGTAGTGACTTTAGGACGTTAGCGTTTAATGCGTTACCAGGTGAGGCAGGAAACAATCCAACTATAATGGCAAACGTTGGAGACAAAATTGTATTTGATGTTATTAACGATGGAGTATCATTTCATGCATTTGGTGTAACTGCTGCAGAAGAAGGCTTTGAAGGAATCTTCCCAGGAAGTGAGATTGCAGCAGCAACAAATCCACTTAAAGCAGGTGAAGGTGGAACTTCAGAATTCATACCAACTGAACCAGGAACATACTATTACATCTGTACTGTTCCAGGACACAGAATGCAAGGAATGGTAGGAGAAATTATTGTCTCTGATGGTTCAACAGAAGCTGCAGCACCAACTGGTGTAAGCCATGACTTTGTTTTGGACTTTGTTGAAAGTAGTGATTTTAGAACATTAGCATTTAATGCGTTACCAGGTGAGGAAGGAAGCAATCCTGAAATTCGTGTAAAGTCTGGTGATGAAGTAACTGTTACTGCAACAAATGCAGGAGTATCATTTCATGCATTTGGCGTCGTATCAAACCCTGATGATTTTAACAGCGTCATTTTTGATTCTGCAATTAATTCTGCATCAAATCCACTAAAAGCAGGTGAAACAGGTAGTATCACATTCTTAGCTGGAGCACCAGGAACGTACTATTACATCTGCACTGTTCCAGGACATGCACTTCAAGGTATGCAAGGCTCATTTATTGTAGAGTGATTTGATCCTAAAATATCTGGCATTAGCATCACTTGTAATTTTGTATTCTCTAATGTTTATTGGCGGATATATCTCAGCCGCTGGTCTTGGTTTAACATGTCCTGAATGGCCATTATGTCCAAATGGTGTTTTTCCTAACGATGAATACTTTATTGAATGGACTCATAGACTGATTGCTGCAACTACCGGAGTGTTAATTGTTGCAACAATGGTTGGAACTTGGATTAACAAAGATGCAGGTAGAAAAATAAGATTTACAAGTTCACTTGCTAGTGCATTGGTTGTTACTCAGATAACTTTAGGGGCAATAGTCATTGATACGAAACTACATGCAGTTTTAGTTGCAGTACATTTGGGAATTGGCATAGTCCTATTTTCAATGGTACTTTTGACAGTTCTTTTTGTATTCAGATTGGGAAAAAAGTCCATTTTACACACTAAAACTTAGTTCTACGTTTGATCATCTTTGGAATAAATATTATACCTATTACACCGGCAAAGATGATTCCACCTGCAGCAATTGCACTGATAAATATATAGCCAAACGGTGATTGCGTACTCAAATTAAATGTAAAAGTAAGTGTCCCACCATCATCTGTTGCATCATACAAGTCAACTCTGAATATATGGTTGCCAGAATCATAAAAAACAAAGTCTGTATTAAAATGAGCACCATTAATTGATTGTGGTCTTATTGCGTCAATCTGCTCTTCATTAAAAAATACACGCATACCTAGTGTAAAACGGTCAACTTCATTGTAATCAGTATCTGTCACTCTAATGAGAACTTCAGATTTTTCACCTATTTGTGGAAATTCTGGTAATGTTGCGATCTGAACTCTGTAGTCACCCAATGTTTCCTCAGATGAATTAAAAAGAGAATGTGCGTGTACATCAGAAATTATAGGAAAACCGGAAAAAATAAAAAAAATAAAAATGAAAACTTGGAGAATGTGTCTCATTTACAACACAAATATTCAAGCGATCAATATATTGTAACTCTAAAACCGTCTGAAATTTGACAAAAGCTTTAAATTCAGATTGACAAGAGTTTCAATCGTTGACTGTAGTTAGAAAATCTATAGACATTAAAGCACCAGTAGATACTGTGTTTACCTATTTTGCAAGACCAGAGCATGTCTCTGATCAAATGTCTGACAAAGGCGTTGGAATGACTGTCATTCCAATGGATATTAAAGCTGGAATGGGTGTCGGTACAACTTTTAGAGTAATTGGTGATTTTAGTGGAAAACGACTTGAATGGGATTGTGAGACAACTGAATTTGTTAGAGAAGAAAGAATCTCTGCCAAGATGATTAAAGGCAAGTTCAAGAGATGGGAAATAACAACAGAATTCAAAGCATTATCTGATAATCTTACAAATGTAAGTATGACTGTTGACTATGAAATGCCATTAGGACCACTTGGTGGAATTTTGGACAAAATTAAGTTTGCCAAATCAGCTGAAAATGGTCTCGAGACTGCACTTTTCAAGGTTAGAGGTCTTTTGGAAGGAAATGGTTCTATTCCAGTCTACATAACATTAGATGCATACAAGAAACTACTTGCAGAAAAGAAAAAGATGGACAATGTTCCTGTATCAACTGTTCTCTCATCAATTCTTGAAAAATACAACAAAGTAGAAGATGAAATCAAAAATTAATTCTTTATCCCAAGTTTAAATAACTACAACATTTTTTAATTTTCTTGTGGGTCTATAGCGCAGCCAGGTAGCGCACCGGACTCTTAATCCGGCTGTCATGGGTTCGAATCCCATTAGACCCGCATTTATTTTATAACTTTTTTAATAGAGTAAATCTTGTTTGATCTTGTCCATAGTCTTCATGCAAGTCTACATCACTAACAAATTTTATTTTATAGTCTAACCATTTTTCCCCCATATTTCGAAATTTATGATTTTTATCAATCTGTTTTTCAGTTTTTTCATATTTCTCACAATGCATTATCCATCTTTTAGATACTCTAAACATTTCTGAAATTCCTTTTTTCAATATATCATCATCTAGATAGTTCATCAATCCATGTGTAAATACAAAATCTATTGAGGAATCTTCAAATGGTAATTTAGCTATGTCTCCTTTTTGAAAATTTACATTTGATGCTTTTTCCCTTGCAATTTCTAATGCATGTTCATTTAGATCAATCCCATGTAATTGGAATGAATCTGGAAATAATCTTAGATCGATTCCTGTACCACAACCTATCTCTAAAATACTCTGTACACCTGGTAATGAAGTAGTTAAATTTCTAACATACTTTGAAAATTCTTCATTATACCTTGATTCATTTTCATCTGCATATTTGTTCCAAAATTCATTATCATAATCCATATTTGCTCATTCCATTTTTTTAATGTTGACACTTACATGAAACCATTTTTGTGTCAAATGTACAATCATGAGGTCCATCTGACTTTGCATTAACAGGTATTTCTTTCATGCATTCTGCATGTCTTCCTTTTTTACAAAACCAGCATATTTCAGATTCTATACCTGACGTAGAGCAAGATTCCATAGTTTTTTGATTTCTTTAACGATTAAAAATCTAATCTTAAAGAAATTTAAGCCATGAAAGAAATTTCTTGTTTTTACCCATAACTACATCCATAAACGAACTTTGTAATTCCTTTGTAA
>Ga0315338_1001996_pt1 | contig 22331 bp, 31 predicted proteins | sample ASW8metaG_FD_204518 | JGI IMG/M metagenome (GOLD analysis project Ga0315338, IMG submission 204518) | Ammonia-oxidizing marine archaeal communities from Monterey Bay, California, United States - ASW #8 | ecosystem: Environmental > Aquatic > Marine > Coastal | place: USA: California | collected... | reverse complement strand
CCGGCCACCAGATAGCGCTCCGAGGCGCTCGCCACGACCTCCGTATCGACCACGACGAACGCGGGATTGCAGGGATAGAACTCGGCGCCCGTTGCGACGCCCTCCGGCGTGTAAAGGACGGAGACCGACGAACAGGGCGCGTCGTTCGATGCCAGCGTCGGAGCGACGACGACAGGAACCCCGAGCCGAAATGCGACCCCCTTCGCGGCATCGACGCATTTTCCGCCCCCCGCCGCGACGAGACAGTCGATGCCAGCGGCGGACAGAGCGTCGACATGATGATCGATCTCTTCGAGGGAACACTCACCTCGGAAGAGAGTCTCGACGTGGGCGATGTCGGCGGCGCGCAGCCCTTCGATCAACCGAACGCCATCGCTCGCGAGTCCTCGGGCCGACATCAAGAGCCCGACACGGCTTGCCTGCATGACAGAGAGATAGCGGCCCAGGCTGGAGAGAACGCCAGGGCCCTGGACATAACGCTGGGGCGAGAGGAAGACGCGGGGCGCGGGGCGCTCGCCCGGATGATCGGAGGCGAAGACCGGATGCGGGAGGTAGGGGGTGGGGCTCTTCATGATCGCAGGATATCAGAGCCGAGAGAGCGGGGGCTCGTTATCGTATCGACACATCGAGCAGGGACGAGATCATGAAGAGACTGAACCTTCGGCCAGACGTCGCACAGACGATCACCAACTTCGGCTCGACCGGCGTGTCGAGCGTGAAATGCGCGAGCGGATCCGGCGAAGGACATGTCTACAACCTCTATTTCGAAGCCGGCGGACAGATCGGCCGACATCCAGCGGGACCCGCCCAGGTCTTCCTCGCGGTCGAAGGAAGCGGCTGGGTCGAGGGCGAGGACGGTGTCAGGCGCGAGGTCCGAACGGGCGAAGCCGCCTACATCGCGCCAGGCGAGATGCACGCCAAGGGAAGCGAGACCGGCATGACGGCGATCATGATCCAGCTCGACCGCTTCGACATCGCGGCGCCCGAACGCCCCTTCGAGGACTGACTTCCCCGCGACTGCTAGGCAGTCGTCTCGGTCGCGCGCAGGAGGGCAAGCAGCGCCGCCTCGAGTTCGGCTTCGGCCCAGGCGGCAGGACGCAACTGGAAGGGCCCGCCGACCGAGCGCTTCAATCCGGCATCGAGCAGGACCTCTCGCGTCGGGACATGGATCGCGCGAACGCGGAGCTGCGCTTCGCTCGTACTGATCCAGAGCAGCGGCAGAGAGAACGTGACGGCGACGGTGGGTCCGACTTCTTCGATGCGAACGAAGACGACGGTCTCTGCGCCCTCCTCGCCGAGCGCGTCGAGCCAACTCGACTCGATCACCGACGACCAGTTCGAGAGCTCGCGAACGTCCGTGTCTCCGCCACACTCGTCGATCGAGAACGCGCGATCGAGCGCGCGCAGGGCCATGGCTTCGCGTTCGGGAACGTCCTTCTGATCGATCCGCCAGGCTGTCTCGGGAAGAACGACCACGCGACCGAGTTCACGATCGGGCATGCAGAGAGGCGCGCTGCCCGTCGCAGTATGCAACTGTGAAAAGACACCGGAGCATCCCGGAACGGCGATGAGAAGAGTGAGTACGACCAGAAGGCGCCGGTGCGCGAGGGTCATCGTCGACTCCCTTCGAAACCCACCTCTTCTATCTCGCTGGGAAACGTCCGAGCGAGAAACTCGTCATGGGCTGCACGGCTCTCTGTGTCGCTCGCGAACCGGCTCTCGAAGAACGCATGCACCGCGATCGTCGTCAGCATCTGCTGTCGCCCCGCGTCGATCAGCTCGTCGAACGTCCGCGTACAGCCGAGGCGATAGACATCGGGTTCGAGCAGCCCGTCCGCGGTCGTTCCGAAGAGACCCGAGAAGGGATTCTTCACGTCCTCCGTCGCGAACGCCTCCGGGTCGGGCACAGCGTTACCGCAGACGACGGCGTCGGGATTCCCGAAGATGCGCATCGGCCCGGAGGCGATGTCGTCGAATCCGATATGCGTCGCTCCGCGAAGCGTGAGGAGTCCGCCTCGGCGGATCCGATCGGGAATCGGTTCCGCATTGTCCTCGTAGGCAATGATCGCGTCCGATGTGCCCGCAATCATCAGGAAGGGGACGCCCGCATGATCGAAGTAGTCGGGACCGAAGACGTCCGCCGGACCCGCGATCGAGATCGACGCCGCGATCCTCGGGTCACGCCGAGTCGGGTCGAAGCTCGCGAGCGTCGACGTCAATCCGCCGAGCGACAATCCGAAGACGCCGATCCGGGCTGTATCGATCTGGTTCCCGAAGAGATTGTCCGCATGGGAAAGGGCCAGCACGCGATCGATCAGGAAGGACACGTCCGCCGGCTGGTTGACGACGTCGAGCACCTCGGGACCTCCCGGAGCGTCGGCATGGCTGAGTGGAAAGTCGGCAGCGAGAACGACGTAACCATGGCTCGCGAGATGCTGCGCGAGATAGGCGCCGCCGACTCGCGAGGACATGAAGCCGTGGACGTAGACCGCGAGCGGCTGAGACCCGCGCGACTCCTCCGGGTACCAGATCTTGACGCGGAATCGACGCTCGTCCGAGCGCCCGAGATCTCCATGCCCCTCGGTCGGACGACTCTCGTCCACCCAGACGAGTTCCGATTCCAAGACCGCAGCCGATCCGGGCTCGAGACGGGCGGCGCTCTCACTCCCGGCCGGGAGAGGCTCGGGCGACGTCCACAGCCAGGCGATCGAGAGTGCCGCGCCGAGTAGGAAGACGAGAGCGAGTGCGCCGACCAACAGGAACTTCAGGATACGGACAGCCATACTGGGACCCTCAATCTTCGCGTCGTGCGGCGACGAGCGACAGGACGAAACCCACGATCGTGATCGACCAGAGGATCCCGATGATGATCGTGAGCGGTGTCTGTTCGATGTTGCCATCGACTGGCTGGTCCAGCGAGGCGATATGCGACCAGAAGCTCATGTAGAACATCGCCGACGTGAAGCCCCATGCTCCCGCCAGCAGACTCGAAGCGCCCTTTCTTTCGCGGAGGGTCCAGATCGCACCCGCCACGAGGAGGACGGCGGCGATGTAGTCGACGAGCCAGAACGGCCAGTACTGCCAATCTCCCCAGTTCCGTACGGCCTCGCCGATCGCCAGGAAGAGTCCGAACGCGATCGCGAGATAGGCTGAGCTCTTCTTCATCGATCCGATCCTTTCGATTCGAGAACGGTGAAGCCGCTCCGCTGGTTCTACGCGTGCCGATCCGAGAGATCGAGCTCCATGTGAATGTCGTCGGGCTCGAGTTCGAAGAGACCCGCGTCGATGTCTTTCGCGAGCCGAAACGCCTGACGCAGATAGAAGTCGACCGTGTTTTCGCTATTCGTGGCGGAAACGTAGAGTCGTCGCGCGCCGAGTTCCCGCGCGACTTCGATCGTGCGCTCGAAGAGGGCCGTGCCCACTCCGGCCCCACGCGCGGCCTGGCTCACATGCAGGAATTTCAACTGAAGCCGGTCCCGCTCGCATCCCATGAAATGAGGGTCGAGGATCGAAGCGCCGATCAATTCGCCCGAGACGAACGCAGCGAGAAAGCGACCGCCCCGCTCGAAGCAATCGACGAGCATGGGCGCGTAGAGATCCCGTTCTCCCTCGGGCCATCCGATCGTCTCGTGGCGTTCGGGCCGAAGCACGAGCTGATCGCTCTGCACGCGGTACACCTTTTCGACGATCTCCGTCCGATCGATCGACCAGACATCATCCACCTCGTGTCGCTCGAGTTCCCGAAACGACACGTCCGCCCTTCGAGCGAGCGCGGTCATCTGCTCTCGTCTCCATTGATCCTGATCCACATGTCGATCAGGATTCTCGTGGCTGGAGCAGCTCGACATGATGGCCGTCGGGGTCGCGGAAGCTTGCGACCTCCGCGAAGCCGTGGTCGCTCGGGCCCGTCACGGGAATCCCGGCGTCCGCGAGGCGTCTCGCCGCCCCCTGAACGTCGGAGGTTCGAAGCGCGATGACGGGACTCTGCGCGTTGTTCAAGGCGCGACCCGGCCACCCCTCGGCTGGATGGATCGCGAAATGCACATCGCCCAGCTCACAGCCGTAGTGGAGCGGAACGCCTTCATGGATCTCGTCCTCGAGCGGCATCTCGAGCACGTCCCGGTAGAAGTCGGCGAGGCGCTTCGCGTCGACGCTGATCAACAAGATTGCGCTCATTCCATCGATCGACATAACGAAAAGTCTACCGCGGCTCGGGTCGGTGACCATCCCGGAAAAACGATGTCGAGCGGATCCATGCGTGGGGATCGCGAAGATCCCGCTCCGGTAGTGTGCGGCCCAGTTCGCGCAGTTCACGGTCGAGATGGTCCCTGACGGTCGTCGTGAAATAGTCTCGGACGGAATCCCACCATTTCAGCGCCCCGGGCGTGCCCACGGCCCCGACCACATGGGTATTCCAGGCTTCGAAGCTCGCCTCGTCGAGCACGCCACTGTCGCGAAGCTGAAGCACGTTCTGTAGATGAAACACGTAGTCGGTCATGAAGTAGTGGAAGAGATGCTGCTCATCGATCGTGAGGGTGTCGAAGTCTTCGTGCCCCTTCGACCAGACCATTCGATTCGTCGGACTCGTCGGGGAGGTGGCGAAGTATTCTCGATTGGCCGCGGTGTATCCATCGAGCACCGTCTGCAGGCTCGTGCTTCTCATCGTGAGCGTGTTCTGACGAATCTGCACGACCAGGAACACGAGCGTGACGAGCACGCCGAGCGATCCCAGGAGTTCCCCGATGCTTCCCCATTGTTCGATCGTCAATTCTGCTCCCTTTCGAAAACGGCCACGAAGAGATGAATGCCCGGCCACCTAGGCCCCTTCATCGAGCCTCCCTCGTCTCAGTCTCTCCCGGCCCGAAACGAGTGTTCCGCGAGCGCAAAAGCGCCGAGCGGCTTTGCATCTGGATGCGGTTCGCGGGCCATGATCTCGGTCTCGACATGATCTCGGAAGTGGGCGCCAAAGAGGTACTTCCGGTCCTGCCAGACCGTCCCCCCGCCCGGCGTCTTCACGAGGTTCATGATCACGAACTCCCACGAGATCCAGAGTTCGTCGATCAGAGATCCCTCTCGCCACTTGATGAACGCGTCCTGCGTGTTCAGCAGGATGGACATCGCGACCGAGACGAATCGCGCACGCTCGGCCTCAGTGAGCGATTCGTAGTCCCGCAGACCCTTCGCAACGAGCGCCGAGAGCGATTCATCCGATGCGAGCATGTTGTACCAGTTCGAGAAACTCTCGTGTACGGCCTGGGCGGCTCCGGATCGCGTGGCGGTCGTGTTGCTCCGGATCTGGATTGCCAGATAGACGAGAGTCGCGACCGTCGCGACCGCGCCGATCAACTCACCGATACTGCCGAGATCTTGAATCGTCATCGGTTCCGTCCCGTTCGCCCAGTTCGCCCAGACACGCTCATTCGAGTCGTCCGAAAACCAGGGTATCGCGCCACTCGCCGTGAATCAGACTATCGAGCCGCTGGTGACCTTCCTGCACGAACTCCAGCTTCTTCGCCAGAGCGATCGAGGCTTCGTTCCTCGAGTCGATGAGTGCATAGAGGCGATGCGCCCCGAGCACCTCGAAGGCATGCGCTACGAGATTCGAAACCGCCTCGGTCCCGACTCCGCGCCGCCAATGCGCCTTGTGGAGGGTCCAACCGACCTCGAATTCTCGAAATAGCTTGCGCCGCACGTGCACACCACATCCCCCGATCACCCGCGACGTGGCTCGCTCCACGATCGCAAACTCGAAGTCGACGGGCTCCGACGCTTCGAATGCGCTCATCGATCGCTCCAGGAATTCGCGCGTGTCGCTTTCTTCGTTCGGCCCCCAGGACTGGTATCGAACGACCTCGGCATCGCGCGCGTACTCGTGCACATCCTCGAAGTCGTCGGCTTCGAAGGGGCGAAGGATCAGTCGCTCCGTTTCGAGTCGAGTCATTCGAACGTCCGATAGGGCTCGGGCATCGGCTGGACGCCGCTCGACGTGAGACCGCGCAGGATCTCGAGCGCGCGCATACCTGTCATCGATCTACATCCATGCTGCAGCCACCACGACCCAGGGGCAGTCGGATCATTTGCTGGGGTTCCCAGGGAGAGCGATCGAAAGATGGCGCAGCTTTTCGGCATGCGCCTTCACGAACCACGGCGCGAGAAGCGGCGCGTACTCCTCCTGGAATGCGCGCGGAAGGGCAAAGAAGCTCTTCCCCGTCCTGCCTCGACAACGCTTCGCTCCGCAATGGCAATCCCAACTATCGCCCCCGGCGTTGTTGATCAGATAGTCGACCGTGAGTTCCGACTCGGCGGCGATGTCCCGAAGCGCGACGATTCCGTTCCCCGAAGAGTCGAATCGTTCGTAGACGTTCGGATCACAGGAGTGATTCAAGTATCGCTCCGGCACCGCCACCAGGAAGAAACGACCATCGATCATCGTGCAGTGATCCGGCTCTTCCCCCTCGTCCTCACGCAGCTCGGAGAAGGAGCGGACCTCGCGAAGGAGTTCGAACTTGCCGACGCGCTCGCCCGCCCGAACGGGCGCCTTCGTGAAGAGCCCCAGGCCACGCCCGGTAGATTCGCGTACGTCGAGCTCCGTCATGCCGCGTGATCTTCCGTTATGCCGAGGAATCGACAGGCGTTCGCGAGCTGCTGTCTCGCGTCCGTCTCGACGGGCGAGCCGTGCCCGACGACGATGCGGCCGAAGGAAAGTGCGAGAAGCTTCTCGACGCTCCGACGCGCGGCCGCTTTGTCGGTGAATCCTGTCGACCGGATCATCCGGCTGAGAGCGACGCGATCATGAAATCCCATTGCCTTCGTGTAGATCTTCGCCCAGGCATGCTTCGGTCGGCCGACGTTATGGACCAGGTCGGCGACCAGCAGGGTTCGTGAGGGTCGATGAACGAGGACGGCCTCTTCGAGTCGGAAGCCCTCGATTCGGACCTCGTCGAACACATCCGCGAATGCCGGATCCGGCGCTTCGCCATGCACGCGATCGACGCGCAGGTCGGGGCGTTTCTTCGACAACCCGGGTGGAGCATGCAGGCGAGCCGAGGGGAACGCGATCGCCCAATCTCCGACATAGAGATGGTGGAAGAGGTTGGGCGCGTAGAGATGTTCGACGCGGCCGAGCGCCTCGACGGCGGCGCGACGCTCGGGCGTGAACGAGAGCGGTGAATAGAGGAGAAGGCCGTTCTTGCCTGGTTCACCCGAACCCGCCATGCGCACGATTGCCATGCTCGCGGTGAGCCGCATTCCGAGGATGCGTACGGGTTCGGTGTCGATCCAGACGTCGTCGGCGACGCGAGTCAGCACTACGGGATCAGCCACCATGCCAGAGGTCCTTTCCGACCAGCGCGGGCTCGGAAAACCTGCCCCGAACGTCGATGGGCGTCAAGCCGGATCGACGGCACGACGGCAGCATGAGCCGAACCGGCCTCTCCTAGTTGCAGTCTTCCAGACGGAAGTCGAAGGACCGGAGTTCCTGGTCGTCCGCGGTGAAGTAGACCTGTCGTACCGCGATGCCTTGCTCCAGGAATTGCGTTCGCAGATCGCCGCCACCGCAAACCCCCTCGCGTAGGATCTGACCCATGCGGCGCTCGAACTCGTCCGCGTCGATCTCATCCGAAGTGATGCCGACCAGCCGGTACCGAAAAGAGAGGATCCCTTCGAGCCCCTCGATTTCCACGAGCTCGGTCACGTCGTCGACCATGCGCGGCAGATCCTGGTTCGCAAGACTCGCGACCTCTGCGAGCGCCGCCTTCGAAGCCGGATCCCGGTTCGCGTCGACCGCGAGCTGAACGCCCGTCGCGATGCCGAGAAAGACGAGAACCGTCGCCAGCGAGACCAACCCTGTGAGTGCGTACCGCATGACGATCGAGCGCTCACTCCGAAAGATCCTCGCACTCGTCCATGTCGCCGCGATTCCCATGACCACACCGAGAGCACCCCCGGCGAAGACGAGGAGGAGGGGCATACCCATCCAGAGGTATTCGTACCAGCGCAGCGCTCGATCGAGGCGGATCGAAACGCCGTCGATCACGACGACGGGAAGGCGATCGATCAAGCTCGACTCGAGGACGATCTCGCGCGTCTCGCCCGAGTTCCCACGAACCGAGTGCTGACGCCCGCTCCCCGAGACCTCGGTGCCGTTCTCGACGAGCTTCGCGGATCCGAAGAGACCGGACAGGCGTACGCATAGATCCCGCCCCTCGAAATCCTCGTGCTGAATCGAATAGTCCATCCTGCCCTCGTGCCGTCATGCCGTCATGCCGAACCCGGCCGTCCGGTCGGCACGGTCTTCGGCGTCGACCTCACTCGCATCCTACTTCGACCAGCGCCCGCCGCCCATCATGAAACGCTAGATTCGAGACCGACTCGACCGGGTTTCAGGCAAGAGCGCGGTCTCGCAGAGCGCGGAACGGGAGGCGGTGCAAGACATGACGACGAGTGTGATCGTCGAGCGACGTCCGCCGATCCGGATCGTCCGGTTGGACTCGGGAAAGAGGAACATCCTCACGACCACCGCGGTCGAGGAGCTGAAGGACGCTCTCTCGCCCGACCCCGAAGCGCCTGCGATCGTGCTGCTCGGTCGGACCGACGGTTTCTGCTCCGGACTCGACAACGCCAGCCTCGCGGAGAGCCAGTCGTCGCGCGATGCACTTCTCGCTGCGATGGGAGAATTGCTCTACGAAGCCCTCGCCGGTCCGACGCGAATCGTTTGCGGCTGCGAAGGTCATGCCGTGGCGGCGGGCGCGATGCTGCTGCTCGTCTCCGACATCCGGCTCGGTGTACCCGGCTCCTACAAGATCGGCTTCACGGAGCCGCGCATCGGCATGCCGCTCCCGGAGCTGCCCGCCCTCCTCGCGCGCGAACGACTCGATCGCCGCCGACTCCACGACCTGACCGTGCTCGGTCGCATCGTCGGTCCCGCGGAGGCGGCCGAAGTCGGTTTCCTCGACGAGCTGGTCGAGGCCGACGCCCTCGAAGCCGAAGCGATCGCGCGCGCCGAAGAAATCGCGTCCCTCAGCGACGCCGCCTATCGAGGCTCGATCTCGTCCGTGTGGGGCGCGGCGATCGAGCGGATCAAGACGCTCGCCGACGAACAGGTCGCGCGACGAGATGGCTGACAAGCGAGGCTAGTCGCGCTCTCCGAAGGGCACGCCCGCACCCTTTTGAGGAAGCTCGTCGCCGAGCTCGACCCAGGGCGCCTTCGAGCCGACCATGAAATGGAGATCGGCGGTTCGACCGGGATCCGAGTCGAGCGTCCCGAGTCGGAACCCAAGAAGGTCCGGCGCGTCGTCCGGCTTCTTGAAGATGGGCGATCCACAGCAACTCGCGAAATGGCGATGGATCCCCGGGCTCGACTCCCAGCTCGAAATCAGATCCTCGCCCGAGACCAGGACGAAATCGCTGGCCCTCACGCCGACCGTCGTACCGAAGCTCGATCCGGAGTGTTTACGGCATCGCCAACAATGGCAGTAGGTGATCGGGCCTAGCAGTTCGCCACGGATCTCGTATCGAACACGCCCGCATGCGCAGGAGCCATCAAGCATTCCAACCTCCAGGTCCAACCACTCCGCGCTGCGTCTCTGACCGAAACGTCGCGCACCTCGCGCGACGTTCGCCCGCGCAGCCTACCAGAGTCCGCGAATGGTGCGCCCGGGCGTCAGGGTGGCATCGATATCGTTGTAGTCCCACCAGGCACATAGCTTTATGGGAAAGGACTCGGGCGCATCGTTCTTCATCCGCTTCAGTCTCGACCGCGAGATGCGCGCTTCGGCGATGCTGTCGATGATCAGCCACGCGGCGGCGGGATGCCTCGCGAGGATCACACGAATGTCAGCGATATCGCCGTCGGCTTGGATCATGAACGTCGCCGCGATCGTGCCGATCGGAAACCGGCCGCTCTCGGGCAGATACCCGCCGTTTCCCCAGCGTCGGATCAGCTCTCCGCCGGCCTGATAGCTCTCGCACAACCGCCAGTTCGGTGCGGGCGGCCTCTCGTAGGTCGCTGCGCCCGCGAGGTATCTCTCCAGGAATTCCGAGAACGAATCGGCTTCGGTGTTTCGGTCGAGCGTGCGGAGCGAGGCGACGAAGGTTTCCGTGTCGACCCGACTCGGCTCGAGATATTCCTTCATCAACAGACGCTCGATGCGTCGAATGGCGAGCTTGGCGTCGAGTTCGGCCCGTCGCGCTTCGGCTTCTTTCGGATCACTCGGGGCGAACAATGCGCAGGAAGTCGCCGACAGCCCGAGGAATCCCAGGGTGAACACCAGGAGTGAGAGCTTCGCGCGCTGGTTCATGCGTCTACCGCACAAGGATGCGGGCGCTCGGCCTTGCCCTGCTCTGCCGTCAGGCGCCGAGACGCCCTGGGTCGATTCCGAGATCGTACCAGAGTTCAGATGGAGCGCCTCGTCGAAGGCGTCTCCTTCGAAGAGACACCAACGCCCGAGCTCTCATCTTCCTTTGGGCAGTACCGCGAAATAGCATCGCGTCCGCTGCATTGCGGTAGGTTCTCGGCATGCCCGATCCCGTGATCATTTCGCCCTACCAAACGGCATGGGTTACGCGATTCGAAGAGCTGAGTTCGCTTCTGCGTAGAGCGCTCGAGGATCAAGTCGTCACGATCGAACACGTCGGTAGCACGGCCGTTCCGGGACTCGATGCCAAACCCATCGTCGACCTCGACATCGTGATCACCGAGACCGCCGACTTCGTGCAGATCGAGAACCGACTCGCGGGCATCGGCTATCGACATCTCGGGGACCAGGGCGTTCCGGGTCGTCAGGCCTTCGCGCCAGCCCAGGCGGACGGCCTCGACCCGCCCGATCATCATCTCTACGTATGCCGGGAGAATGCGACGGAGTTGCGCCGACACCTCAGATTCCGGGACAGCCTGCGCGCGCATCCCGATATCGCGGCTGACTACGCCCGCTTGAAGCGGAGGCTCGCCGCCGAGTTCGGGGACGACCGCGAAGCCTATACCGAGGGCAAGACCCGATTCATCGAGGACGTGCTCGAGCGTTTCGGGGCGGACCGCTAGGTCGGGCCACACGCCCCTCGTCGTTCACCTGTCGATCCGGAAGTGTCCGTTCGAGAGGCGATCCTCCACGACGCGGTACAGGGAGTCCGGATCCAGGCTCGTCGTATCGAGCATGTGTCCTTCGTATCCGCTCGCCTTCGCGAAGGCCGAACGAGTCGAGAGGACCCTGGCGCTCATTCCCCTTCCCTCCCGCGCGCGAACCCGATCGAGCGCCTCGTTCTCGGTCACTGTAAGCAGGAGATAGGCGACGGAGAAACCCGACGGGATCTCGTCGAGGAGCGTCGGCAGGAACCACGGTCCGACGATGCCGTCGAGGAAGACCTCGTATCCAGACTCGAGGAAACTCGCGGCAACAGCGCCCAGCGCCCGGATGATCGCCGTGTTCTGCGCCTCGGATTCGGGAAGGGTCGGATCGATCGGCTTCGCGGGAAAGGAGTAGAAGAGATCGGAAGGCACATGGAGGCCCCTCTCCTTGCCCTTCGCGAGTCGAGCGCAGAGCGTCGTCTTCCCCGCGCCCGGTGATCCAGAAATGATGGTCAGCGCAGCCACGAGTACACCTCGATCGATCGAATCAGAGACCCGCGACGTGTGTTTCTGTGAACGTCATACATCGTCCACGCCGCGACCGGCTCCGTGCTCGTTCGCTCGCACCGAACTCGCCGCCCAGGCCTCTCCGTTGAACTGACTCCAGAGTTCGGTGATGGGGATGGGCGGATTCTCTTCGTCCCGTAGTCGACGATCGATGATTTCGCGGACGCCCGAATGAAATCCGCTCCGTCCGTCCTCTTCTTCCCACCAGCGTCGAATGCCCGGCGGCGCGACGATGCCGACAGCGAATCCCGTCCAGAGCTCGTATTGCTCTTCGTCCACGGCGCCATTCCGATGGAGTTCATGCACGACCCAAAAATGATTCAGATACTGCACGACCCAGGAGAAGGTCGTTCCGCGATCTTCGATCGTGGGATTCTGGTCTGTGGCGGTCCTCGCGTAGGCGCCCATGACCTGCGGATCCTGCAACTGTCGAACCACGTCATTCTGACCGTGCTGGATCGAGATCAGCTCCTCGCGCTTTTGCTGCGCCGTGTTTTGACGAATCTGCGTCGCGAGGTAGACGAGTGTCACGAGCGTCAGGATCGACCCGACGAATTCTCCGATTGCGCCGAGTTCAGGGATGGTCAAATGATGTTGGCTCCGAGGGTTCCTGTGAACAGCGCCTGACGGAGAAGCTCACGATGGGTTCGGCGATCTCGAGTTCAGGAAGTCGCATGGCGTTCTTGCTGACTGAAGGATCTGGCCATGACGACCCATCCCGCCTCGAGGTTCTTATCGTTGAAACACATCGCTCTCGATCCCCAACGCCGACCGTTAGAAAGGTACCACGAACACGTCGTCGATCGCCGTCCATCGCGGTAGTCGGGGTCGGTCGAAGCCCGGCCACGCTAGAGTGGCGGGGACGCGCGGCTGCCCTTGCATGCATGGATCGATTCGAGGAACCCGCGCATCGGAAGGAACTAGATGGAACTCGACTGGGACGCGATCGGGGCGATCGGCGAAATCCTGGGCGCCGCCGCGGTGCTCATCACGCTGGTCTATCTGGCGAGGCAATTGAGTCATTCCCAGAGCAGCACCCAGCTCGACGCAACGGAGAGACTGATTCGTGGCTTCGACGAGATCAATCGCATCATCGTGACCGACGCGAGTCTCAGAGAGACGCTCGTGAAGGAAGTCGAGCTCACGGACGCCGAGGCGCTACAGCTCTATCAGTTCGCTGTCCTGTACTGCAACATCTGGATCTCCGCGCAAGTTGCCTACGACAGCGGGCAGATCCCAGAATCGCTCTACGCGGACGCAGCGAGGGACGTCGAGATCGAGATCGAACGCTTTCCCAGCCTGAGAGAGCCGATCCAACTCTGGCTCGAGCGATACCCCGCTGTGAGCGACTCGCCCATTTTCCATCCGCTTCGGTAGTCGGAGCCAGTCAGACCTCGGGCTCTCTTCTCATCGCCAGGTAGCGAGCGACCCACTCCTCGTTGACGAGCCCAGACTGTCGCTGATGCCGGAGGTCCGAGAAGTCCACACCCGCAGCGGGACTCTCGCCGATCCAATCCAGAAGCCTCCGCACGACGCCCGGGAGATCGCATCCAAGGTCTTCATAGAAGACGACCAGCGGCTCGGACCCGCAATCTGCGAAGAACGAATCCCAGTTCCGCTCGCTCTCGTCGATCTCTCGGAGGAGTCCGTCGATCAGTTCGAGATCGAAAGTCGGCGGCCGAATGGGCGGGCGAATGGCCGCCTCATGCGATGCGTAATGGCCGGTCTGAGATGCGAGCGCCCACGAAACAGCTTGACGCAAACGATCCCGGCGCTGAACGCGAACGAACCGTAGAGGCCCCAACACCGAGGCGAGCAGATCGATCGGATCGAGGTCGGCTGCATGCGGAAGCGACCGCAGCTTTCCGAGTAGGGAGACGAATGCGTTCCAGGGAAGCTTCGCACCAAACACGCCGTTCGAGGTGGAGCCTTCGTCGAGCACCCGGGCCATGAAATCGCCGATGGAGTCGACACCATTTCGCCGCGCCCATGCGCTCGCTTCGAATCCCGCAAGGTCGTGTCCCAGGGCTTCGGCTTCCGGGAATGCGGGGGTGAAGTACTCGGTCGGATGGCCGACGACTCCGGTCCGAGAGAGCGCCTCGCACAACACATTGCTCCCGCAGCGCTGCACCATGCACATGAGATAGGCCTTGCGTGCAGCCATCCGGGGAACCAAACCTCAGCAGTTCGTCATTCGGAGGAAGGTGGTCGCCGCTCGACGAGCGCGAGTTGGTTTCCGTCCGGGTCCACGAAGAAGGCCATCCATTCCTCGACGCCCACTTCTCCGAAATCACCCTCGGAATCGACGTGAATCAACTGTGGCGGCGCCGAGAATTCGACGCCGTCCGCCGCGAGCGCCGCGTGCCGATCGAGAATGCCGTCGACGTACAGATAAAGGACGCCGCCGCCTGGACTGGGGTTCGCGGTTCGCTCGAGAAGAAGGCGCGTATCCGACAAGGCAAAGAAGGCCAATCCAGGCGGATCGAAGGTCTTGATCTCGCGAAGTCCGAGCACGCCCGAATAGAAGTTCCGCGCGACGTCGAGATCAGAGACGCCGAGCGCAATTTGATGAAGCCGGCTCGTCATGGCTTTCGCTCTACCACGACCCGCGCGGGAAGCGCGGGTTCCGCTTGAAGGAAGTCTCCTCGAGAAGGTACAGCCACGTCGAACGACGACAAGAGAGGTTCGACAGCCTTTTGTCTGGAACCAACAGACATCTTTCCCGGCCGCGATGTCCCGTCAGCCAGCGCTGTGGAACGCTTCGTGAAAGTGGATCGGACCGTCCGGGAGTCCGCCATCGATCAGCTTGACCATGAAGAACTGCGCAGGCTCGCCAGGAGGAGCAGCCGCGGGCGCGAGCTCGAAACCGAATCGGACGTAGTAGGCAGGATTTCCAGTCAAGATGCATCCCTTCGCACCGAGCTCTGTGATCGCCTTCAGCCCTTCTCGAACGAGTAGTGAACCAATCCCCGTGCGCTGGTGTGTAGGGAGAACCGAAACCGGTCCCAGCGCGTACCAATCGGCTGTTCCCGCGGCTGGCCGTGCCGGCGAGAACGCGACTTGCCCGAGGATCTTGCCGTCGAGTTCGGCGACCAGCGAAACGGTCAGTGCATTCTGGGCACGAAGGGCCTCGACGAGTCCGGCCTCGTCTCCATCCGCGTACGGCATCCCGAGGAAGGCGGAGGTGATCAGTTCACCGACTGCAGAAGAATCGGCCGCACGCTCCGGTCGGATTACGATCTCGGATGTCATCGCGTCCGTCCAGCGGATTGGCGGCCAAGCCCATGCGGGAATCTGTCGTTCATGCTCTCGACTCCTCGAGACACTTGATGAAGACCAGATCCGCGTCCTGCGGACCCCAGCGTTCGAGACTCTCGAAGAACGGATCGTACCCGAGGCGCACGTAGAATTCGCATTGGGACGAAGATGCGAGACGAAGCCAACGGCGTCCGCCTCTCCTCGCGAGACAACGAGGATGACGTCGGCGCAGTCGCTCATCCACGACTTCATTCGACCCGCTACGCCGGCTCGCTATACCGCGTCGCGTCCGTAGAGGCGCCTCAGACGGAAATGTCTGTATCGAAATACGAATCGGAAGACGACGAGGTAGATGCGCTCGAGAAAGGGCAGCCTCGAGACGAAGGAAATCCGATCGATGAGTCGGACACCCGCAAGCGTCTCCTTGATTTCGCGTTCGTGGATCCATTCCTGTTGCGACAACATTTCTGACGTCTCGAGAAAGCGTCTCCCGACGTCGACTTCTTCGAACCCGAAATCGTCGTATTCAACCGGAAGGATTCCGAACAATAGAATCCAACTCCGGAACAGACGCCGACCGGGCTGCCAGCCAGACGTCACGTCTCTCGTCGCCGAAGGAAAGGTCATCCGGAGGAAGGGCCAGAACTCGGCGTTCACGCCAGATGGGCTCGTCATGTGGGCCCAGCACTCTTGCGCGCCGAGGCCAAGTTCGGTTTCGATTTCGAATGACTGCATTGAGTAGAACCGTTCCAGCCAAGATCGGTGTCAGGACGTCTTGATCGCCATCTCCGTGTACTTGTCGGCGAGCGCCTGGATGCCCGGCGCGATCTTCACATCATGGGGCGTGTAGTTCGGGAGGTAGATGCGGAGAAGACCGGGAAGCAGGCTACGGACCTTGGGCGCCCGAGGCATCTTCGCTTCCCGCAGCCCTTCGGCCAGCTCCTTGGCGCTGCGCTTCGGCTGTGGACTCACCTTCAGCATGTAGTTGGCCACGCGTCGCATCCAGCTCGTGAAGTGCCATTGTGCCCAGGTGCCCACGGCCAGCCGATATAGGTAGCCGCCGCAGACATGGTCGTAGACGTCGAATGCGACAGTGCGATGTTCGAGCTCCTCCACGAAATGCCACTCGACCATCTGCAAGAACGGAGGCAGATCGGGGCCGAAACCGTCGGGCTCCATCAAGCGCTTGACTGCATTCATGGTGAGAGCCTCGAAGCCTTCAGCGTATGCGAGATTGAAGCGAAGCGACTTCGTGCGGCTGAATCGGTGGTAGTCGTCCGACAGTTCCTTTTCGAGCACATCGAGCCCCGGGAATCCCGAACGTCGGATCGTCGCATTGAACTTCTGGTGCATGCGGTAGTGCTGCCCTTCCTGAGCAGAGAACCGCTTGAGGCCATCGAGCACGGTCGGATCCGTGACGTGCTTCTCCGCCGCCTTCATCGAACGAATCAGGTACGGCTCCAGATGCGGAAGCAGCAGAGAACCGGCGATGAGCGCGAACGACTGCCGATGGTCACCCGCGATGAAGACCGGATCGATCTCATCCGGAAACTCGAATGGCATCTGTCGGACTGTGATCGTGTCCATCATGCTCGGACCTCCACTCGCACAAGGCACCTGGCCGTCCAGCGGATCAGCGCGCAGCGGCTTGGCACAAACACCGACAGTCGCTTAGGCACCCGTGTTCAATGCCAGAAAGCTACCAAGCTCGAATGGAACGCGCTGTGCCATTTCAGTTGCGGCGCCTTGCTAGACGGCGGGACGCTCGGCCAGCAGCCGATCGACATACTTCGCGAACTCCGCGTCGTACGTCTCCCACTCCGCCAGCCACCAGACAGGGACAGCGGGACGACTGAGGTTGTCGCGGACGATTCCTTCGTAGTCCGCCCAGGCGGCCTCCGATGGGAGCCCTTGTCGACGCCGAAAGAACGCGTTCTGGATTCCTCGAAACGTTGCTCGGATGAAGAACGCGAGCTGCACGACTTCGGTCGGAGTGAGCGCGTCGAAGTCGCTTCTCGAGTGGGCCAGGGCGCGCCCCAGGGCCCGATTCTGCGCCGGGGAAAGTAGGCGCTGCCTATGCGACAGGCGAGGGGCGCAGGCCGACCAACATTCGTGCGTACATGAGCGCAGCGAGGGCGATCATCCAAACGACACCAAAGTACAGCGGAGCGGGCCCGGGCGTCCCGGCGAGCCCCGTAGCATTCACGATCTGTGAGATCGCTACAAGGAACATACCTCCGACGGATACGAACCAGATCGTCCTGGAGAGTTGACTGCGACTCTCGGGAGACATCGCGTTACGCGCGGAAAATGGGAGAATCATCATCGCCACGCACACAATCGAAAAACATGCGCTCGACCAGGACCAAACCTGAGGTCCGGTCGCTCCGAGATGGGCACATGCCTGGGGAATCGCAGAAGCGAACGCAGCGAGCAAAGAGAAGGCGAGCAACATCGTATTGCGAAAAGACTGGAGTTCGCTGACCACGGAGTTTCGAGCCTGAACCGCCATTGTAATGCCCGAGAAACCAGCGATTGCCACTGCAAACTCCATGAGTGATGAGAAGGAGTCCATGCGAAAATCCTTGGTGGATGGGTGCGGTTGATCATTCCGGTTCGTTGTCTGCCGCGCAACGGAGAAGCCCATAACCGGAGCGCATCGCCAGTCGAAGCTTCTGCGAAAGCGTAACGCCCGTCGCCCGATGGCACGAGGGACTCTCGCGGTTGCTTCGCGACCGAGCCGCTTGCTCGCCCGCGACCCGTCGAACAGCTCGTCTGGTTCAGCGCTTCGTTATATGGCGTCGAGGAATTCGCGGAACCTCACGGCAGGTTCGACGGATCGTGCAGGATCTCCCGCGTCCCTGGTATCCGATCGGGCTCGTTGACGAGTATGAAGACGGAGTCGAGACATGTCGCTTCGAACAGGTCAGTGGGCTGAGCGACGAAGAGCGCATACCAAATGGCCTCCCGGTAGCTCTCTCGGGAATGCCATGTCGTCATGATCGATTTCGAATACCCGGAACCAGCTGCCCCATCGCCAACGATCAGCTCGTCGAAGATATCGTGGACACGCTCGCACCCTTTCCCCCAACACGAAATCGATACGGCACCAGACCGCAGAAGTGCATTCGCCAGGTCTGAGATCTCGTCGATGGTTGCGGTCGAAGCATCCCACGCGAGAAAGCACATGAAGTGTTGTGAGACTGGCAGTTCGTCCGCGCGGAATTCGTTCGGTCGTGGGACGGCTACGAGCGAAAGGGCTCGGCCGTTTGGATCTTGAAGACCGATTTCGTCTATCTGCATTGCGCGAGATTCCGCGTCATGGGCCAGCCACAACCTGCGGGCTCCGGTGGGGGTTCTTCGAGAAGATACCGCGCGGGCGCCAAGCAGCGAGATCGGCCTCTTCGCACGACAGCGCGAATCGAGATCGAATCGTCAGAGGTCTGCCTGGTCAATAGAATTGTCATACGGCGTCTCTGACCAAGGCATTCGTCGACGGTCTCTAGAGAGCGTGCTCAGGGAACGGCAATAGATCTGGATCGACGTAGGCCGCTCGAGCACGGTCGGAGAAGAGTAATTCTTCTGAGTAGTGTGCGAGCAAGAGCCGGGAGTCCTGCATTTTCGGGTTCTGTTCCACGAATTCATCCGACGAACTACAAACGGGACCTACTTCCATGAAATGGCGAACGGCGTAAACCCAACCGGCCGTCAGAGTTTCATGGTATTTCCCGTCCCCGATACCTAGCGAGGCCAGGAAGCTCAGAAGACTCGATCGCATCCTCTGGATCGCGACACTCGGGGATCCATCCACCAGATAGGTATACGCGAGGCGTACGTGTTCGACGTGGCCGAACTGTGCAGCCGGATAGCTGCAGGCCTCGAAGTCGGCACGAAACTCGCGATCGAGATCAGATACTGCGTGGTCCACGGTTGGGCCTCCGGAGCTACCGCAAAACGGATTTGACCCTCAGCTGCGAAATCCGCGCAAAGGGCTTCGAAGAGACTATCAGGCTTCGTCGCGAGATCACGAGAGCCGCCCGCCGCCTGGGTCCGAGGAACAGGTGACAATTTGGCCGCCAGACTCTCGGCCCAGCGCATCTTGATCTCGTTCGTCTGCGGCGTCTTGTTAGGCATCAGTTGTGTGTTCGATCGGCTTTCGGAAGGCCACGTGCGTCCACGTCACCAATTCTTTACCCGGAAGAACGCTTGGCTGATTGGCAAGATGGAGAGCGAGCTCCAATCCGTGGGACTGCGCCAATGAACAGGTTTGGTGGCCGTCTGTAGGGAAAACGTGTGAACCCGCCCCGTGCGGCCCATGTCGGAGGCTGAGCGCACAAACGCCACCTTCGTCAAGAAGCTCCGAAAGTCGGGCCATCGCTGTTTCGCGCATGGGTTCGTCTAAGTGATGCCAGACGCCTTGAAGGAGGATGAAGTCGAACTGTCTCGGCGCATCACCGAGGGCTACTAGGTCCGGGAGGCTGTCCGCAATCCAAGTCACGCCATCGCTTCCGCGCATTCGCTGGGCGTAGCGCAAGAAGGCTCCCAATGGTTCGACCGCCACAACCGAGTGTCCACGTCTGGCGAGTTCGATTGCGTTCTGGCCGACCCCCGCACCCGCGTCTAGCACGCGTGCGGAAGAGCCGGGAAGCAGGTCAAGGAAAGGCCGATTCACAGCGTCGAAACTCAGCCCATCGGCCGCCGCAACAAATGCGTCGAACTTGGCTTCGTATCCCCGCGTACCTGGCACTTCAGTCACGGATTCGCTGCCCAACGGACTTGACGCTCAATCGCGAAATCCGTTCAAAATGTTTGGTCAAGGATATCAGAGGTCGCCGCCAGATGGCACAAGCCGCCCACTGCCTCGGTCCGAAGAACAAGAATACAGCGGGCGGCGGAATCCCGGGCGCAACCGATCCTGTTCTCGTCAGTCTGCATCGTCCTGTTATGTGGCGTGCGCGCCCTCGCGAAGGACTCAGACCGCACTTTCCGCTCAGAGAATCGGTGACACATGGAGTAGGGAGTGTTGGCCAACGGATCGAACGCAGACCACTCGGGATAGCGCCGCCGAGTCCATCGATCGAGAATGATGGTCGACAAGTAGTACGGCGTTCGATTTCGCCGACTCATTCAGGACGGTCTTCGTCGTCTGGATTTCCGGCGACTCTAGGCCGAGCTCGGTTGCACGAGGATCTCCGAGCATTTTCGCACTGTGACCGGCCCAGCAAGTGCGCCCGGCATAGACCAGATGGCGTTGTGATGACCGATGATTTGTCGCGCAGTCAGGTGAGGCCGGTCTGGAAGAGAGTGTCCATCTTCAGGAACCGTTACTTCGTACCCGCGCGCGAGCGCGCTGCGAACCGTCGAGTCGATGCAGAATTCCGTGTCGCATCCGGCGACTATCAGCTTGCAGTCGGCCGGCCCACCTAGACTCGATTCGAGTTTCGCCGACTGGAACGCATCGCTTCCCGTCTTCTGTACGACCATGTCGTCAGGCCCTATTTCAATTTCGGATACCATCTTCCATCCGGCCTGATCTGGATCGTACGGGGTTCCGCGCGGCCCAGTCGTCTGAACGATGATCACCTTGCCCGCCGATTCGCGTACTCGGCATGCAAGCAAATTGATCCGACGTATGAGGCCGGAGGCATCGAAGAGAGGCGGCACTCGATCCAGTGACGCCTGCTGCATGTCTACGATCAACAGCGAATAGATCACGCAAGGCCCCTACCGCCGACGAACTTTCGACCGCAAAACTGATCGGACTTCAGCTGCAACAACCAGCGCCGACCGTCGACGCGGTACCACAGGACCCCGACGCCAGAATGCTACCAAGTTCGTGAACGCGCAGCTGTCTGTTGTCAGCTGCAAGCGCCTACGAGCTGGCGGGCGGTACGGACAGGAGCACAGTGCTGGCTATCACGAGTGCGATTGCTCCGAATATCAGGATCATGAAATGCGCTCTCGGGCGATCAGTGGATAGTCCGGCGACGCCAAGAGCAAGAATTCCGAGATGCAATCCACGGAAGGGGTGGATCAATGGAAGGTCCGTGAACACGGTTGCATTGACTGTCAGGATGAACGCCCAAGCGCAGAGCGTGCCGAAGATTTTCTTGCGCGCGGCAAAGAAATGCCGTTCCCAAGATTCTACAGCAGCAGGATCGTCGGGAATCAGGGTGCAGGCGAGGAAGTAGAGCGCACCGGGTCCAGTGAGTTGGAGCAGGAAACGCGGGAACGTCCACACCGCGTCACGCGCTTCCCATTGCGCCCAGAAATCTGCCGCGATCGCGAAAAGCGCGGCAGCAACGTACGCAAGATGCACCAGATATCGACTGTCTCGGTCGATGGCGTAGGGCAGGCCGGAGATGAGTCGCACGGCCGCAAGTGAGAAGACGAGGGAGTACGCGATTGCGAGGTATTCATGCAGCGTCACGGGTTGCTCAAGCCCTCGCTGGCTAACGGATCCGCTAATCGTGTGCGCGGTCCGCTCAAAGGGTTTCGACGAAGATACCAGAGGTCGTTGCCAGTTGGCCCGACCGCCCGCCGCCTCGGCACGTTGGGAACACAGAGTTGCGGGCTGCGCCCCCCGCGCGAACTTCGCATACGCCCCGTCTGATTCAGGTCCTTGCTATTCGGCGCTTCCGCTAGGAAGCACCTTCATCCGGACCAGGAAGGTCTTGCGCGGGATTTGACGCGAACTGCGGAAGGTCGTCGAGGATTTCATACCAGGGAGCCTTCGACTCTGTATTCAAATGAACCCTCGGACTTGATGTCGGTTCGTTATCCAAGGTACTCACCAAGAGAACCGTGAGTTCAGGCCCAGCGTCGGGCCGACTGAACATGCGCCCGCCACATTCGCCACAGAAGTATCGAAATCCAGTTGCGGTCTCATACGAACGGAGGATCGCTTCTCCCTCAGTCACCTCGAAGTTCTCAGACAGGATTGGCGTGACCGTCGTAAATGCACCGCCATTTGCCCTTCGACAGTTCCGGCAATGGCAATTCATCATGCCGTCTACTTCTTGACTGAGCACATATCGAACTACGCCACAATAGCATCCACCCAACTGTTTCATGCTGAAGCTCCGAAAGGGGCGCATAACGGATACCCCCATAGCCTACAGAGTCCGCTTCAAGGGTTGGCCACCAGCATACACCGCCGACGCCAGGCGGCACTTAGCCGACTTTTCTCGTCCCCAGACGAGAATCTAGACGGCGGAGCCCCGCTGTCGCCCAGCCAAACTCTCTGTCTGATTCAGGGGGTTGTTATGCGACGCGTGCAGCCCACTATCTCGGGTGTGACGAATAGTCGTCAACAGTTTCTACATCTGACCCATCGAAGGAATCTAGTTCGATCACATTCCGGTCGGGATCGCGAATGAAAATCGCGGACATGCCCTCGAAGATGAAAGAACCCGTAATTTCGATTCCTGCCCCTTCAAGAGAA
>Ga0315338_1001995_pt1 | contig 22331 bp, 28 predicted proteins | sample ASW8metaG_FD_204518 | JGI IMG/M metagenome (GOLD analysis project Ga0315338, IMG submission 204518) | Ammonia-oxidizing marine archaeal communities from Monterey Bay, California, United States - ASW #8 | ecosystem: Environmental > Aquatic > Marine > Coastal | place: USA: California | collected... | reverse complement strand
TCATACGAAAATCTACTTCAAAGTCTATCTTAGTTTTACGTACTCATAGGCACCAAGATTGTTATCAAAACAATACTGAGTTTTCTGAAATTCCTTCCTAAATTCGGCAACCTTAGCCGTAATCTCACTTGGGTCTTTCTTGTCGATTACAACATTCTTGATCATTGTTGCAATCTCTTTCATCTCAGACTCCTTCATACCCAGACGGGTAATCTCGGAGGTTCCCAATCGAATTCCTCCCGGATGCATGTAGTGTCTTTTTGCCTTCAAATCACCTGGGATTAACTGGCGGTTGACAATAATATTCGCCTTTTCCAAATCAGCCTCAATCTTTCCACCATCACCATAATCAAGCACATTAACAACAGCTTGATGAGATTCTGTGTAACCGTTCTTCTCACCAAGAACTTTGAATCCTGCACTGTTCAATTCGGCAGCCAATGTTTTGGCATTTTTGATTGTCTGTTCAGCATAATCTTTTCCAAACTCCAGTGCCTCTGCAAACGCAACGGCTTTTGCAGCCATATGGTGAATGTGATGGCTGCTTGTCAGACCTGGGAACATCGCCTTTTTGATAGGCTCGGCGTGTTTTTCAAACCCTAAGACGAGACCGCCCTGTGGACCAAATAGCGTCTTATGTGTGCTCATAGTCATGGTATCAACTCCCTCTCTCAATGGATCCTGGAATTTACCACCTGCGATTAGACCTGCAACATGTGCGGCGTCATAGTTGATGTGCATATCATGACTTTTCAGAAAATCAGCCAGCTCTTTTACAGGATGTGGAAACAAAAACACAGAGCCTCCAAACATCGCAATTTTTGGCAATCTACCCTGACTCTTCAGCTCCTCAACCTTTGCTTTTGTCTTATCAACATCCAATGTCATTTCTTCAGGATCAAAGGCAAAGAACTCGATATCAAGACCATGAACCAAACCAGCCGTTCCAGAGTGCTCTTTTTTACCATGAGAAATATGACCACCCGCTGGAATTGATGACGCGATCATTACATCTCCAGGATTTGAAAAAGCGGAGTAAATTGCCAGATTAGCAACAACACCAGAAACAGCTCTAACATCTGCAAATTCGGCGTTAAACAGCCTTTGAGCCAACTCCATGCATTGAGTTTCAACCTCATCAATGTAGGTACAACCAGCATAAACTCGCTCACCAGGCCATCCCTCAGCATATCTATTTCCAAAATCAGACATTACAGCCTCACGAACAGCCGGACTAGGAATATTCTCACTAGCTATCAAAGGAATCGAATTTTCGAACCACTTATGGTGTGTTTCGAGGCTGGAAAACACCTTCTCATAGGAGTCTTTAGCAGAATCAGTCATGTCAATTAGACTGGTTTTCCTAATTTAAGACCAGCGATCTTTTTTTTGGATTTGATTGAAACTAAAAACAAGGTATAAATTTAGAAAATCGGGTTTTTTATTAGATGGCAGCACAAGCAACAAAAGCAAACATGCCAGTAGTTTTATTGAAAGATGGCGCTGAGCAATCAAAGGGAAGAGAAGCTCAAAAAAACAATATAGCTGCAGCAAAGATAATTTCTGAAATTGTTCGTTCCAGCCTAGGTCCAAGAGGAATGGATAAGATGCTAGTTGACTCGCTTGGAGACGTTACAATCACAAACGACGGCGCAACCATTCTAAAAGAAATTGACGTACAGCATCCGGCAGCAAAAATGCTTGTTGAGATTGCAAAAACAACTGATAATGAAGTTGGTGACGGCACTACTTCCGCAGTAGTTCTTGCAGGCGCACTATTAGAGCATGCAGAATCACTAATCACACAAGACGTTCACCCAACAATAATCGTGGATGGATATAGAAAGGCAGGCAAAAAAGCAAAACAGTTTCTAGATGACATTGCAGAAAAAATCACCGCAAATGACAAGCCATCACTACTTAAAATTGCAAAGACCTCAATGCAAACAAAACTTGTGAGAAAAGACTCAGATAACCTGTCAGAAATGGTTGTAAAATCTATTCTAGCTGTTGCAGAAAAAAATGGTGAAAAATTTACAGTTGACATTGATGATATTAAAGTTGAAAAGAAATCAGGCGGTTCAATTAGCGATTCTACCATTATTCAAGGAATTGTTTTAGACAAAGAGGTTGTTCACTCTGGAATGCCAAAAAAAGTTGACGATGGTAAACTTGCACTCTTGAATACCGCACTTGAAATTAACAAAACAGAGACTGACGCAAAAATCAACATCTCAAACCCACAACAAATGAAATCATTCTTGGATGAGGAAAACAAGATGCTAAAAACAATGGTTGACAAAGTCATTGGCTCTGGTGCTACCGTAGTTTTGTGTCAAAAGGGCATTGATGATATGGCACAACATTATTTGTCAAAGGCAGGAATTTTGGCTGTTCGACGTGTAAAAGAAAGTGATATGGCAAAACTGGCAAAGGCAACAGGCGCAAGAATCGTCACAAATCTGGATGATTTATTTGAAAAAGATTTAGGTTCAGCAGCATTAATTCAAGAAAAGAAAGTCGAAGAGGACAAATGGGTTTTTGTTGAGGGATGCAAACATCCAAAATCAGTCACATTGCTTTTACGGGCTGGTTCTCAAAGAGTTGTTGATGAAGTAGAAAGATCAGTTCATGACTCATTAATGGTTGTAAAAGACGTAATGGAATTACCATCAATCGTAGCTGGTGGAGGCTCACCTGAAACCTTTGCTGCAACAAAGATAAGAAGCTGGGCAAAATCACTTGAAGGTCGTGAACAACTTGCAGCAGAAAAGTTTGCTGAGGCATTAGAATCAATTCCATTAGCATTAGCTGAGAACGCTGGCATGGATCCAATTGACACTTTAACTAATTTACGTTCCAAACAAATCAAGGGCGAAAAATGGACAGGTATTGACGTCATGAAAGCCAAAGTTGGTAACATGAAATCAAGCGATATTATAGAACCATTAGCAGTAAAACAACAAATTGTCTCTGCAGCATCTGAAGCAGCATGTATGATTCTTAGAATCGACGACGTAATTGCAACTGCAAAATCTGCAGGTCCACCACCAGGTGCAGAAGGCGGAATGCCAGGCGGAATGCCACCTGGAATGGGAGGAATGCCACCTGGAATGGGAGGAATGCCAGATATGGGCGGCATGATGTAATAATTCACTAAGTTTAAACAAAATTATTTATTAAATGATGTAGATTGGTGCGATTTAACAAGAAAATTTTAAGAAAGTTAAGTAAAGATTCTTTAGATGACAAAATTACACCAAATGAAAAAATAGCCACAGTTACAACAGAAAGAACGCAGACTGTAGAAACACAGCCGGAGGGCACAGCAAAAACATCCTCTGTAAAATCTTGGATTACATCTGTGACAAAATATGCCTATCTCATAGTTGTTGCATCTCTAATGGCGGGAATTTTTACCCCATGGACAACTGGTGTCGAATTAGGATTAGTTGTACAGGGCATTCTGATATTGTTATTAGGACTAGCCGGAGGAGTTTTAACTTTCAAAGCAGTAAAGCGTCAGAACCCTTCTAAAATACTGAGTTTTGTAGGACTAGGGCTAATGGTTACTTCACTAATCTTAGTTTATCAAATATCTGGGCGTCCATTATTCTAAAATCTAGACATCAAAATAGAGATAGAACTCGTGTGGGTGTGGTCTTATTGAAATCTCACGTTGGTCCCTTCTTTCTAATTCTATAACTTTATCTAAAACTTGGTTAGATATGACAGGTGTTAGGAATTTTCTATCACTTTCTAACTCGTCTAAAGCCCTTCCAAGATTTGCAGGTAATGTGTCTATACCACGTCTCTTTCTTTCAGATCTTGACATTTTGTAAATGTCTTCTTGAACAGGGTCGCCAGGATCTGTTTTCTTTTTAATTCCATCTAAACCTGCTGCTAAAACTGCAGAAAATACAAGATATGGGTTTGATGCAGGATCAGGAACACGGTATTCCATTCTTTTCATAAACGCATATTTTTCACCGTTGAAGTGAGCAGGAATTCTGATTGTTGCAGATCTGTTACTTGAGCTCCATGCAATGTAAACTGGGGCCTCATAACCTGGGACTAATCTATGATAAGAGTTTGTAGTAGGATTTGTGATTGCTGTTAGTGCTTTTGAATGAGCCATTACTCCACCACAGAAGTATCGACCAACTTGGCTAAGCTCCAATGGTGCATCTTTATCAAAAAACGCATTCTGGTCATTTTTCCAAAGGCTAACATTTGTATGCATGCCAGAACCTGAATCCATTGATATTGGTTTTGGCATCATAGTAGCAACTTTACCAAATATTTGTGCAATATTTCTTACAACATATTTGTAAGACTGTGCACCGTCTGCAGCATTGGTCATTAGATCATATTTAATATCAATTTCACATTGACCAGCAGTTGCAACTTCATGATGATGGTTATCACATAGAATTCCAAAACTATTGTTCAAAACATCAACACATTCATTTCTAAACGGTGTCAATGTGTCTGATGGAGTACTGGGATAGTATCCTTCCTGTAATCCCATTGGATATCCAGTTCCTTCCTGACTCCAAGGAGATTCAACTGATTCGATAGAATATGACTGACCTTTGTAAGGTGTTAAAACATCCCAATGTACTTTATCAAAAACAAAAAATTCTACTTCTGGTCCCCACGTACTGTAATCAAATCCTTGAGTTGTAACATATTTTTCTGCCTTCTGGCAAATTCCTCTGGGATCACTTTCAAGCCTTCCTCTACCTCCTCCCCAATAAACATCACAAAGCAATCTAGCAGTTTTTTTATCTTTTATCCATGGAATTACTGCAAATGTACTTGGATCAGGTTTTAAAATTAAATCTGAGTCATGGATATCAGTAAACCCAACAATTGAAGATCCATCTAGTTTTGGGAGTCCGTCTTCCATTTGATCACGAGTAAATGTATCTGCGGAAATTGTTGTGTGATGGAACCTGCCAGGCAAACTAGTAAATTGAAGATCTATGAATTTAATTTCTTCATGCTTTATTCGTGAAAAAACCTCATCTGACGAATATTTAATTTGGGTGGGTTTTCCACCAATTACTTTATAGGGCAATCTCAGTCATTCTTGAAAGAATTAAACGTGCCATTTAAGATTAACTAGAGTATAAAATGTCTTCAAATGAATTACCAGATCTAAACTTACTTTATAGACTAACTCTAAAAGAAATTCAAAATGATGACATTCAACATCTAAACCCTGATTTTTATAAAACACTTTCACACTTTCTTGGAAAATTAAAAACTGAAGAATATGATGGCCTAGAAGCAAAAGCAAAAACTAAGCTAGTTAATTTAACATCCTCCTTAACTTCTCTTCTAATTAATATAAGACTAGAAAAAATTTCAAGGGATAAAAACTCTAATAGGAAAAACTTTCTAGATGGCGAAAAATTTATTGTTGATTCCAATCAAGAGATGGCTGAGAGAAAAGACTTGGTTATTCAAAGTATAATAAACGGAAAATCAAAACTATTAGAATCAATTACAACAGACTACAAAACCAAACCAACAATCATTAGATTTTTGAAAGAAACAGAACAGATTTTATGCGTAGATTCTGAAAAATATGGACCATTTAAGCCAGAAGATATTGCCACACTACCGAATGAAGATGCTCAACAATTAATTTCTAAAAACATTGCAACAAAAATTCGTATAGAAGAATAATCAAAATGTCTCATCCAGGTTCAGTAGATATTATAGATTTTGTTTTGCTAACAATTTATCCTGTCGGTGCATTGTTTATTATAGAAATAATTAGCAGATTTGTAAATAAAACAAAACAAATCATTCCATCTTGGATTAAACTATCTATTCAAGGAATTACTATGATAGGGTTTGCTTTTGCATATACGGTTTTTATTTCTTTGATTACTACTAGTTCTGACGAAGATATTTTTGCAGAACCACATTGGCTGTCAGCATTTGTTTTGATAGCATTATCTGTAACATTATTTTACCAGGCACGTCGCTCTAAACAAGATCCAACAAAATCAGATTATTAATCCTATTTGAATTTTCTAAAGAATTTTTTTAAACCAGAATTATTTGGTCCACCATCTCGTATTACACCACGTTGACCAAATTTTTTTGCTCGTATCTGAGATAATTTCACACAACGATGATCCTCTGGAAGTCTATGTTCTGCACAAAATGGGTCTTTACAATAATTACATTCGAATGGAAGATCTACCAAATCACCACAATATGCACATTTTTCTGGTATCATAACCATACTATGGTTTTTTCTTTAATAAATTTACAAACCTCAATTACTTATCAAGAAAGCATAAAATCACTATTCTGAAATTTTAATTGTGACCTCTTCGCCATTATCAATTGGAATAGTGACTGATTGAACATTTGACTTACTCCTAACATGAGATAAATAATCTGCCATCATTTCGTTGAATCTTTCTGGAAACAAGATGTTATCAGCACCTATTATTCCGCCTTTTCTTACTAGAGGTAAACATAGATCAAAATATTCGATATAACTCTCCTTGTCTGCATCAATGAAAATAAAATCAAAATAATTTTCCTTGAATTCAGTTTTTATCTCATGCAAAATTTTTCTAGCCTCACCCTCCCTAATTTTGATTAGGGAATCAACTCCAGCCTCCTCAAAGTTCCGTCTTGCGTTATCTATCTTGAATTTCTCCCTGTCAATTGTTATAATTTGACCATTGAGTTGTTTGTTTGACATTACCGCGTCAGCAAACCATAGCCCAGAATAGCCCACAGACATACCTATCTCAAGAATATTTTTGGCGTTTATGGATTTTAACAAAATGTTGTAAAACATCCCAATGTTTTTTGATATACAATTCAATCTTTTCTCACTAGGGATTTCATCTAGATGCTTTGTCTCATAATCAATGTCTTTTTCTAATCTTGATAGAACATTCTCAATTTTTTCATTTATCATTATTCTTTAAATTACTTGGTGCGTGATATATAATGTTGGCAGAATCGGCAAAAAATCTTGTACCGAAATTTTTTGATGAGACCGGGACAACATATGATGGCGTTGTTTCATATGGTACGCTAGGAAAGGACAAATATTGGAAGAGAAAGATGTTGGAACAGATTTCTGACGGAAGTTCTTTCTTGGATCTTGCGTGTGGCACTGGCATTCTTACTAGAGAAATTGCGGAAAAATTTCCCAATTCAAAGATAGTAGGAATTGACATCACCAAAAGCTATCTTGATGTGGCAAAGGAAAATTCAAGTCATTTTGACAACATCTCCTTCATTCTTGACGACGCAGAAGAATTCAAACTGGATTCAAGGTTTGACTGCATTACCGCATCCTATCTGCCAAAATACTGTGATCCAGAAATACTTGTAAAAAACTGTACAACACATCTCAAGCCAGGTGGCAAAATCATCTTCCATGATTTCACATATCCCAAAAATTTGGTTGTCAGGGGGCTATGGAACTTGTTTCTTACCTCTCTGCGATTGGTGGGATGTTTCATTCCAAGTTGGAAAGACGCGCTAATCGGGCTACCAAAGCTAATTCGAAGATCCAAGTGGCTGGAAAGTTATTCAGATGTAATGAAGAAAAATGGATTAAATGTTAACCGACAATATCTCACATGCGGTGCGTCTGCCATCCTAACTGGCACAAAATAATTATGATTTAGGGTTTATATCCATACTTCAACCAGTAAAACAAATGGCAGAGACACCTAAAGATATTGAGAAATATTTTGAAAACTCAAAATGTAAAATATGTGGGGTTGTAGTCCAATCACATTTTCAGGGCAATAGAAAACTTCCAAAAGAAGAACATTTGGCTAAAGAGCATAGTGATTTAGAATAGTATTTTTAAAAATTTTAATTTAAAATCTTAAAACAAAAAATATTGCAGTACCAACTAAAACACCAATTGTAAGAAGTTTCAGAATGACCTCGCATCTTTTAATCTCTGAATGATTGCCGTTATCGCGTCTTAGATGCTTGTACTTTCTTGAGGTTGATATTAGAACATAGGTTATGACTGACGAAATTCCACAAAGCACTATTGTTTCCAGCGATATAGAGTTTGTCTGAATTACAGAACCGGCAAAAATTGGCAATATAGCCCATGAAAATATTGTTGACGAGTTATTGTGAAACTTTCCCCCAAACAACTCTAAATTATATGCAAAAAGAAAGAATCCTTCCGCAATTCCTATCGCGAATAGTAAAGGCGAATCCAAGAAAGCATAGTACATACCAATTGTAAATGCAATTCCCAGCACAATCATCGACACCGTCCAGAGTTTCCTCTTTGGCAAATCACCCCACGGCTTTGTCTTTCCTCCAACCGCATCCAATAGGTGGGCTGAAACACCAAGCGCAAGAAAATAAATCACGCAAATTGCAATGAGACGTTCCGTTTCAAAAGAACCAGAGAGTGAACCCCATGCCGCAAAGCAGGTAACGATGCTAGTATATGGTAAAAACAGTAAGCCTATAGTTACTCGAAAATTTCTTGAGCCAAATTTTGGAACAAACCATTCAGATGTCCTGTCCTGAATCATAAGGACAATACAGTAAAGTATGTTTTTAACTTAGTTTTGTTGGAAAACTGATACCCTATGAATCACTATAAGAAATTTATAAAAAAAGGTGTAAGTGAGCAGATTTCAAAAATTCCATTTCATAATTATTCTCCAATAAAGCGCCTTTCCATGTTAAGCAAAAAACGCTTCCCAAGTTCGAATACCCATATTGCAGTTCATTTTGTCAATGGTAACCATAAAAAAATGTTAGAGTATAGTCAGTTGCACAAACATAACGCCGATGAAATTAATCTCATCATTTCTGAAAATTCCAAGCTGAAATATGAAATTCAACTCGATGATGAAGTATACAATGTGTCATCACCATCAACAGTATTCATACCAAAAGGAGTTAAGCATAAAGCGAAATTCATATCTGGTGAGGGAGTTTTTGTGTGTATAATTTTAGCTGGAAAATATACTTCCTCAAAATAGGCAATAGAGATTATTTGCCAAAGATCTTTCCTATTGATGATAATTCTGTCTCAAAAGTATTAGTTTTTGAATACTTTTTCCTAGTTCGCTTACCAAGAAAACATATTTACGCATAGAAATTTTACAAAAAGCGATTTTGATTAAAGATAAAGTCATAGTTATCACTGGAGCAAGTAGCGGGATAGGAAACTCTACTGCAAAAATTTTAGCGGCAAAGGGAGCAAAATTAGTCGTCGGTGCAAGACGAATTGACAGATTAGAAACACTACAAAAGGAAATTACTGAAGATGGTGGCGAAATAATTATCTCAAAACTTGATGTGACACAAAAATCAGATTGTGATTCATTAGTAAATGAGGCTATAAAAAAATGGGGTAGAGTTGATGTTTTAATAAATAATGCGGGATTAATGCCATTAAGCTTTGTGAAAAATTTGAAAGTTGAGGAATGGGAAAGAATGATTGATGTTAACATAAAGGGCGTTTTGTATTGTACAGCAGCGGTTCTACCGAATATGTTAGAGAATGGATCAGGTCACATAATTAATATTTCATCAGTTGCAGGAAGGATTGTTTTCCCAGCTGGAAGTGTTTATTGTGCGACTAAACATGCAGTAACTGCATTTTCCGAAGGTTTACGACAAGAACTCAGTCCAAGGAAGAATATTAGAATAACAAGTATTGAGCCTGGAGTTGTTGAGACGGAACTAAACAAGACAATTACTGACGAATCACTTACAAAATTTTTAGAAAACACAAAAAACATGGAGGGTTTAAAGGCTGAAGATATTTCCAACGCAATTGTTTTTGCAATTGATGCACCAAACCATGTTAGCGTAAATGAAATTCTTGTAAGACCAACTGTACAAGACAGATAATATACAATCCTACGATTTAATTATTTCACAATTTTTACAGATCCGAGGGATCGTGGTCTAGCTTGGTATGATTCCAGTCTGGGGGGCTGGAGGTCGCAGGTTCAACTCCTGCCGGTCCCACTTATAATTTCAAACCATGAAGTAAACTATCAAAACTATCTTGCGTTCTTAATTTTTTATAATTTCTTACTAACCTGATAATTTTATCTCTTCTAGGAACTTGAATTTTTTTTCTAACGATTTTGGCTAGTGCAGTTCCAATAAGAATTGCTTGAGTTGCAGAAGAAACATTAGATGTTTTTCGTTTACTACTAGAACTTTCAAAATCAATAATTGTGATATTTGTATTTGTAATCAGAATATGCTTATCTAACACACTCAATTCACCATGATCCAAGCCAATTTGATCAAGTGAAAAACAATCTAACAAAACTTTTCTAATTACAGATTTTAATACTGTTGGGTTGCTCTTGCTTGAATTATTAACCCAATTAATTATTTTTTCACCTTTAATGAACTCCATTATAAGGAAATTTTTTGAAGCTCGAATTAATCGAGGACCAACACCTACATTGTTAGCAACTTGAAGTAATTTAGCTTCATCACTCATTTTTTTCCTTGGAGAATCAGTGCGCCTAATTTTTAATGCAAAAATCTTATTTTTTATTTTGATTAAAACTACAATTCCAACATATCCTTTACCAACAATATTCAAGCCTTCAATTATAATCGGTCCAGTAAACGCTACAGAGGTCACTCCTAATTTTTTTAACTCAGCAAACCTTGCCTCAATTTGTCTTTGTGTTGACTTTGGAAAACCTAGAATTTTGGAATATGGAGCATCTTTGAATTTCTTAATTGGAAGAAAATATTGTGGCATTAGTTGAAGTTAGTTTTGAGATAGCTGTTTTAATTGATTTGTTAGTGATTTTATCACCTAATATGACAGAAAAATGCATTTTAAAATCATTCTGTAGTCCTTTTGGAATACCGAATTTTGTCAGGTTCATCTTCAACATTTTATTCAAAAACATTTTAGCATCATAGTAATTTCGTTTTTGAACAGATTGCAGTTTTCCATGTTTGTCAACCCACATTAGTTTAGACTTTTTTACATTGACTTGAATGAATTTATTCGAATATTTATCTTCAAAGAACTCTGGACCAGTTTTTATCTGGTTTTTATTTACTAGAATATCTTCTAACAGAATCAATATGGCGGCCTTTTCATTATCATAGATCATTGCATCATTCCTTAAGACTCGAAATCCTTCTTGTGTTAGCTGTGATTCAAACGAGTTAGCAGCCCTTTTTATCTGTCCAAAAATAATATCCTCACTTCTATTTTTGTATGAGAAACTAATTACAATCGTATTTTTGATAAGTCGCTTTTCATTTTTAGGTTTTATTTTTTTACTTTTAAAAAAAGACAAAGATGGTTTTTTTAGATATACTCTTGATAGCAAAACAAATTTTGCAACATTTTCCATTGATATTGCTGCACCTAAGTTGCGATTACCATCAATAGGGTCGATAATTATTATTGGGCTATCAAATTTCCTTGGTGATTTACCTATTCGACCATTTTTTTTAATCTTTGAGACTTCTTTTAAAACATTAGAGAAACTTCCAAAATAATAAACCAGAACTTCAGTTACATACCCACTGAATCCTTGGTTCGCAATTTCAGCACCGTAAACACCATTAGCTTTCATCATACATTTTAACAAACTAATATCATTCTTCATCTGACCAGTCAACTTCTCACTCATAAATTCTGTATGAAATGTAGATCTATCCGCAGCACTTTTCCACTCTCCTTTTTTTACATCATAACATGGAACAACGTTGACTAATGTTCCTCCAACTAACGCTTCAACAAAAGGATGCTCTGAATATCTTACGTACGGTTTGTATTTTTTCAATGCATTAAACCCAATTTTTTTTGCAAGTTCCAAAAATTTTTTTTCGGAGGTTGATTTTTTTAATTTAACAAATATATCAATATCAATTTTTTCTGGCGTCCATGTTCCTTTTGCATATGAACCACCAAATTGAATTGATACCACTTCATTGTGATTAGTGCATTCTTTATTTACTAACTTGAATGCCTCATTTGCATTTTTATTAACTTTAGAAACTTGATTGCTTGACGGTAAGGCAATTTTCTTTGCTAATTCAATAACACTTGTCATTATTTTCCACTGATCTCCCCCAAATTAGTATATTCAGGTCCATTTTGGGTTAATTTACTTTTTTTTAAAACAATCTTAGAAACCATCTGTTTCCCAAATTCAACATTCTTGAATTTTAACAATTCGTTTGTGATATCATCAATTCTGGTTTTTACTCTGAAAATTGTCAAATGAGGTTTGAATGGCTTATCATTTTTCAAACCAATTCTAGTTAAAGCTAGGCTAACATCTTTTGATAAATTCGAGATTTTTCTCCCCCCATCATTATCAACTCCCAACCAAATAACTCTTGGATTTCTTGAATTGGGAAATGCACCACAACTCAAAACGTCCAAGTCGAATTTTGTAAAATTTAACGTCATTAAAACATCTTTTACTTGATCAATTTTTTCATCAGGAATTTCTCCAAGAAATTGAAGTGTAAAGTGAATTTGATCAAGTCTTACTGGTTTTGCTTTAAAATGAGCAGATTCCTGTATCGACTTAATTTTTCGAAGAATTTCTTTATTGTCTATCTCAACTGCTACAAACGTTCTCATGAAATTTTAATTTCTTTAACGATGGTATAATTATTCTGGTAAACCTTCATAGAGATCTATTTTAAAACCACAATGTTGGTAAAAACAATAGTTTGCATTACTGGAATGCCTGGTGCTGGAAAATCTACAATTGTGAGCAAATTAGAAGAAATTGGATTTGAAAAATTTACACTGGGTGATGGAATTAGAGCTGAAGCAAAACGACGCAATGTTGAACCTTCAGCCGAAAATCTTGGAAAGATAATGCTTGAAGTTAGAGAGAAAAACGGACCAGGTGCTGTTGCAGAACTTATCAAAGAATCTATTCAAAATTCTGTACAAGAAGTTATAATTATTGACGGAGTAAGATCAATAGCAGAAATTGATGTCTTGAAAGAGGTTGGAGATGTTAAATTATTAGCAGTTCAAGCTTCTCCTGAAACACGATTTGATTTTTTGAGTTCTAGAGGAAGATCAGACGATCCAAAAACAAGAGAAAACTTTGAAGAGCGTGACAATCGTGAGATTGGAGTTGGAATTGATAAATCCATTAAAATCGCTGATAAAATAATTACAAACCATAATCTTACAATTGATGAATTAGTAAACTCTGCAAAAGAAATTATTAAAAGTTGGACTAAATAATGACCAAGACCACATCTTGTAAAATTGAAATTTTTTGTGAGATTAATCCATCAGAGGAAAAAGTAAAAATTGAAACTGCAATTCTAAATATTTTTTCAGATTTAGAAATATCAATCAACGAACATCGACTTATAGGAAAATCTAAGAATACCAACACACTATCAAAAATTTTCAAATCAATTCATAAAAAAAATACTAAGAACGTTTACCAACGAATTCTTCAAAGAAACAATGATGGAAACTCAACCTGGTTTTATCTTAACAAGCAGGCAGCATTTGTAGACACAGTAGCAGTTTGTAGCGAATCTGATGAATCGCCTTTAGGCCCAATTAAAGTGACTATAGAAGCGAATGACATAGAAAACATCATTCAAACATTGACCTATTAGCTATTCATGCCTAAAAAAGTCAAAAAATCTATGCATATAGAGAATTTTTTTTTAGTTAGGTTCTGAAAAAACAACTTTTAAATGATTTTTTATGAAGATACAACTTGCGATCATAGGTGCAGTATTAGTTGGGGGAGGAATATTGCTTTTTCCAGAAACTGTAAATCAATTACCTGGTACAACAGCATTTTTTGACGCATTAACTACTGATGCAATAAATTTCAAAGAATTAAACACTAATACAAATCAAATGGGCGATACATTATTTGACGTTGGTGTAGAGGTTGCCGATGTAATGATTGATGTTGCTGAAAAAGTTGAAGATACTATGGACGATGTTGAAATATCTCCCAACCAAATCCTAAACTTGGAAGACTAATTATCTTTGAATTTCAATTTCCATTAGATCTTTTGCAGCTATAGTGGATTCAAATACAGTTTTTGCTTCATCTAAAAGTATATTTTCATTTTTATATCTAGCAGAAAAATGTGTGAGAATTAACGTTCCAACTTTTGCAGTTTTTGCCAACTCAGCGGCCTCTTTTGCAGTTGAATGATTGGTCTCAAGAGCCCTATCTTTTAATTTTTCAGAGAATGTGCAATCAAAACTTAGATAATCACAATTTTTAAAGAATTCAATCAAGTTTTTAGTTGGTCTTGTGTCACCTGATATACCAATATTTTTTCCGTTTCGTTTTTCTCCAGTAACATCATATGGGTTTATTGTTTTTCCATTAATTTCAATTGATTCACCAGATTGAAGTTGGTGCCATGCTTTACCTTCTGGTATACCTAATGATTTAGCTTTTTCAGGAAAAAATTTTCCAGGTTTATCTTTTTCTTGAAATCTATAAGAAAACGATGTAATTCCATGATGTGAATTACATGCAAAGACATCATATTCTTTTTCTTCCACAATTTTTTCTTCTTGAATAGTTGTGATCATCACAGGAAACGACAAACCAAAATTTAGGATTTTAATATTTGATGCAATAAATTCATCAATACCTTCAGGGCCAAAAATCTCTATAGGCTCTGTTCTATTTTGCATACTCATTGTTTGTAATAAGCCTAGAATTCCAACACAGTGATCACCATGCAAATGTGTAACAAAAATTTTCATTTTTTTGTTCCATGGAAGACTTGATTTCATATACGATATTTGTGCACCTTCTCCTGCATCAAACATGAGAATTTCTTTATCTCTAACTAGGCAAATGCATGTTAAGGCTCGTTCAGTTGTTGGCATTGCAGCCGATGTACCTAAAAAAATCAATTTTAACATAGTCTAATCATAAAATTGACTCAGCAATAATTTTTGACACATCTACTTTTGATGTACTCTTTGGAACTGTATTTGTACTGATAATTTGAGAAACTCCAGCACTTTTAATTCTTTTTTCAGCGTCGTTTACAAGTAAAGCATGTGTGCATGCAACAAAAACACGTTTACACTTCTGCTTCTTTAAAAATTGAGTTGATTTGATTATACTTCCTCCAGTACTAATCATATCGTCAACTAGTATTACAGTTCTATTTTTCACAGCAACCTTTGATGTTAAAATATTAATCTGACCAGTTTTTCGGTCTCTATGTTTTCGTAAAGACAAGAAATCTGTTCCTAAAAGATCTGCAAAATCCTTTGCTCTTTGTTTACCACCAATATCAGGAGAAACAACTAATGGATTTTTTAATCTTAATTTTTTAAAATATTTTACAAGTTCGGTTATTGCTGTAACATTTTCAGATGGAATTTTTAACTCTTGAAGAGCTTTAGTACTATGAATGTCTACTGTTACTATTTTTTTAGTACCAACAGATCTCAGCATTTTGCCTATAACTGAGATTGTTATAATTTCACCTTCTAGAAATTCTCGATCTTGTCTTGCATAACCAATGTATGGAATTATTGCATATATTTTCGATGAATACTTTCTTACTTTTGAAATTACTGAAAGTAAATGTAGTAAATTTGTGTCAACCGGTGGAAAAGTAGATTGGACGACTAAAACTATACTTTTCTTTGGGATTTTTTTAATTATAATTTTACTTTCGCCATCAGGAAAAACTCTACTTTCAGTCTTTACATAAACAGCTTTTAATCTACGTGCTATTTTCTTTGCCAAATCTTGAGAAGAATCAACACCAATTACAGCATATTCTACCATAAAATCAACGAATCAGTCACATTCTTAAGACTATTCATCAGATTCTCCTCGTCCTAGATCTCCTACTCCATATTCATCCATTACAGCATTACGCTGAACATCAAGCTGACTAATTTCTTGTTCTTCTCGCTTTTCGTCACCCTGATACACAGTCCTAATTGGCCATGGAATTCTAATATCATATTTTTTGAACTCTTCATACATTATCAAACGCATGTCACTTTTTGTTTTGAATTGCGCACCATAGTCTCTCACATAAACCCACATTGAGAAATCTAGAGATGAATCGTTGAATTTGTCAAACCTTACAACCGGCTGTGTAACATCAACATGAATATCTTTGTCACAGCCACAACTTGCTTGATTTACATCAAGGTATGGACATCTGTTTTGTCTTACTAAATGCCTACCTTTCGCATCTACCGTTTCAACCATTGCACGTTTTCCAACTTTAACTAAAATTGCAGTGACCTGACGTGGATTATTTAGATATGAAACACCAACATTTACTACTGCAGGGACAAGCGAAATTTCTTTTGTATAATTAATTATTTCAGCACTTACTAATTGTCTTGTAGCAATTATTGCAAGTGATTCATTTAGACCATGACGAATGTATGTCACTCTTGGTGTTATTTTGTGTACATAGCCATTATAACCACTAGATAATTGTATTCTATCCCCTTCTTTGACGACTTTATCTTTTCTTATTAGAATATACGCAAAATAATTTTCTAATGTTTCTTTTAGTGCTAATCCAACACCAAATGCAATTCCACCAGTTGCAGTTGCTAGTACAATTAGATCAACTTCCCACCATGAAATTACTCCAATTATTACTCCAACAAAAATTAAAATTGGTAGTACTTGTTTGGCAGATTTTGGAACTCCTTCTTTTTGTTTCCTAGAATGTCCTGGAGGTTTTGTACCTGGCACTATAGGATCATAACCAGTGATTCTTTTTTGATCTCTCCATATATCTATAGGATAGATCTCTTCTGGAGTTACTCCAGGAAATAATTTTCTTCCAGATACATTACTCCCACTTACGCATTCATTGTAATATCTTTCATATTTTACACGCTCTGATTCTTTCCATTCTTGAAATGGGCTTTTGACATTTTTATCATAACTTCCTATTGGTATTCCTTTTGATGTCCTAAATGCCTCTAAATGTTGTAGTCCTTCTTCAGTTTGCAAGTAGTTTTGAAATTCCTCATCTGTAAGATCTTCTGGAGTTTGTTTTGGTGGAACCCAATTGTACAGTTTATGAAATAATTCATCTTTATCATCTGTAAAACCACGCATTTCTCTCCACGCTTCAAAATCCTCTCTTTCCAACACAGAGCTATCACGTTTCATCAATGCTATTGGAACTAACTGTGAAATAGTATATCCAATAACTAGGATGTTCATACTGTTTAGAATTTTAGCAAAAACTTCTTTTGGTGAAAGTTGACCAGCTTCTATAATCGAACTAGGATCATCATCACCAAATAACTCAAATGCTTGAATGTATACATTAACAGATGATATTAGAGCAATAGCCAGAAACGGCAAAATTATTTTTCTTGAAAATCTTGCAACATGTGGTTTCGTGTGATTGAATTTTTGAGTTTTTACCCACCATGAAAACTTCCTATAAACTAAGGCAATTATTATTATGCCAATTATTAGACCAACAAACGCCAGTTGCAAAGAAAGTGATGAGGATATTAATTGCGAAACTGTCTCGAATTGACCAACTGAAATCTCATTAAGTTCTTCTGCCATCTACTATATCTCATAATTTGGGTCGATTTAGTGAAATTATATGAATTTGTCGCCTAGTTTGCAAGATACAGTCAAAATTTTTCAAGGGGTTTAAGCCATTTCTATACATGTGTTGGTGATGAAATTATGCTTTTCGTCTCTTTGATTTAGCTTTTCGTGTCGTTTTAATTTATTTCTGTATACAATTAGCACATAGATAGTCTTGCCAGTCCAAAACTTCATCTTATCTTCCTTGCTTTATTCGTCTAACCATTACTCTTTCCATCTTCCCTCAATTTTTTTTGAAATTCTTCTGCCCAGCTCTGTATTTGTCCAACCATCTACACCCTCTACACATTTTTCTGCAGGAAATACACGCTCACAAAATTCACAATACTGCAGCTGACCTATTGGTTTTTTCCATTCGCTCTCTCTAACTCCTCTATCTTGTGTTACTTTGAGATAGCGTAAACTGTATGTTGAATCAGCAGAGACAGGGCAATAGTATTTCATACTATTATTACACACAATGCTACTATATATTATTATAACATAATGTTATAAACACAGATGATTGGTGTTTTGAAATGAGAGGATCTGAACTTAGATTCACGCCTAGACCCGTTTACTCAAACTCATTGCTTCACAAAATTCTCTGCCTATATAGGCACAGATCCTAAGGTTTAACAGACGTGCTTGCCTATTATACAAAATGGCACAAACATCTCAAGAGTCAGTTTGGACCGTAGATGAATCACCATCAATTCTATCTTACACATTAGCAAATTTCAGAAAACTACCGCAACTTGAAAAATTCACTGAAGAGCAAATTTTCGATATGGAAGTGGTAGGAAATGTCTTGCCTTTCAAAGCTAACAACTATGTGATTGAACAATTAATTGATTGGAACAATGTAGAAAATGATTCAATCTTTGCATTGACATTTCCTCAAAAAGGAATGCTCAAGCCAGAACACTTTGATCAAATGGCTCCAGTTTTGAAGAGAGGAGATAGAAAAGAAATTCAAGAAACAGCAAATGATATTCGTCTAAAACTTAATCCACATCCAGCAGGACAGATGGAGCTAAACGTTCCAACTCTCAAAGATGGAACTAAACTTTACGGAATGCAACACAAGTATAACGAAACTGTTTTGTTTTTCCCAAGTCAGGGTCAGACATGTCATGCATATTGTACATTTTGTTTTAGATGGCCACAGTTTGTTGGAATGGATGAAATGAAGTTTGCAATGAAGGAAGGCGAAGCATTATCCCAATATGTCACAGAACATCCAGAGGTCAGTGACATTCTATTTACTGGCGGTGATCCCATGATAATGAAAGCAAGTTTGTTTGCTGCATATATTGATAAATTACTTGATGCAGATGTTCCAAATTTGAAAACAATCAGAATCGGCACAAAGGCTTTGTCGTATTGGCCTTACAAAGTTTTGACAGATAAAGATGCAGAAGAAACATTGGACACGTTTAGAAGAATTACAGACAAAGGAATCCACCTTTCCATTATGGCACACTTTAATCATCTTGTAGAAATGAAAACCGGTTCAGTAAAAGCAGCAATTAAAAAAATGAGAGAAACTGGAGCTCAGATTAGAACTCAATCTCCTTTATTGACTCACATTAATGATGATGCAAACATGTGGGCAAAAATGTGGCAGAAACAGGTCGAATTAGGCTGTATTCCATACTACATGTTTGTTGTAAGAGATACAGGCGCCCAACATTACTTTGGCGTTCCTCTAGTTCGAGCCCACCAAATCTTCAAAACAGCAATTGAGCAGGTGAGTGGATTAGCAAGAACAGTTCGAGGTCCTAGCATGTCAGCCACCCCTGGCAAGGTCCAGATTGATGGTGTGGGTGAGGTAAATGACCAAAAAGTCATGGTTTTACGTATGCTTCAGGGCAGAGACCCAAAATGGGTAAATCAGCCATTCTTTGCAAAATACGATGAAAATGCAATTTGGCTGGATGATCTAAAACCAGCGTTTGGTGAAAAGTTCTTTTTCGAAGATGGGCTAAAAGCAATTACTGAGAAAAAGCATGCACAAATGACAGATTAAAATATAGATTTTTTGGGGATAGAATATGCGAAAAGAGTTTGTTGTAATGCGAGTTGATGCAGCACCTGATGGCGCTCCATATGTCGTAGTTTCACTATCTTTAGCAAAAGACATGAAAGAAGGAAATCAACCACCAACCCAACTTGGATCAAACGTAATGGGATTTACCAACATGGATGACATGATGAAAAATCTCAATAAAATGATGGCAGGTGGAATGGGAGGTATGGGAGGCGGTCCTGGAAATACCAGCATTAAACTTGAAATGCATGAATACAAAGAACTTAATCTTTCAGTTGGCGATAAGGTCTTTTTGGATTTATCAAAAGCAGAAACTTTGGGTGTATAATCTACCTAGAAATCTGAGCACGTAATTTTTCATAGGCTCTTGGCGCATCTTCTTCTTTTAGGACTATAACAAGCCCATCTTGCGTGAACAATGCATCAGCCATATCAATTCCGTTGTAATGTAGAATTTCAGTAACAAACGACATTATGTCTGATCTATTATGGTTTGGTGGAACTGAGACCTTGATCTTTGCCAGTCCTGAATTATACTCGTTCTCCTTTGGCAGTGATTGGAACATTCGTCTAACCCTATCACTGTCTTCGGTAAGAATTCTAAATGAGTCACCGAGTCTGAAGAATTCCGAGTCTGCAAATTCCTTATGAAACTTGTTTAGCATTTTTGCCATTTCATCTCCAGCATCTACCATATTCCATTGAATGCCCATTATTCCATCAGTTAGGGAAAGTCTGGCATTTTTGAGAACAGGCTCTTCCGAAACCTTTTCACTGGAATCAAATGAATCTGCATATCGCTTTATGGCAACTACAATAGTATTCAGGTTTACAGAGTTTCCAATCGTCTTTTCAACATCGGGTTGAATCTTCACGGCTAGAGCCGTATAGTTGATGACATCCATCTTCATACACTCGTAGATTGAACGGTTCCTTGTGATGATTTCACGCACAACTTCAGGCACAGAAACGCCGGTAGTTCTCATATTATATAATACCTATGACATATATAATAACATTATGTAATTAAACATGAAATATGTAAGTTAATAGACAAATACAGAATAAAGTATATATAATGTCATAGGTATTACATTATACAGGTAAATATGACAATGTTCAACGACGAATTCAATAGAATCTTCAAACAGATGTCTAGTTCCTTTGGGAATCTAGATGATGTGTTTGAGATGCTAAAAAGTTCAAACGGACTATCTGAACCAATCTATTTCGGTTATACCATGACCGTTGGTCCTGATGGAAAACCCGTTATCCAAGAGTACGGAAATGTCAAGCCAGACACTTTACCTACAGCAGGTTCATGTGGATGTTCCAGCCAATCACACGAACCTATAGCAGAAAAAAGAGAACCACTGATAGACACTTTGGTTGACGACAAGGAACAAACTCTCAAGATTGTTGCCGAGATGCCAGGTGTTGAAAAGACCGATGTAAAAGTCGTTGTGGATGAGGATATCATTCACATCGATGCTGAACATGGAGAAAAGAGCTATCATGTTAACGTCCCAATTCAGCACAAGGTCGAATCAGACTCTCCAAAAGCCACTTACACAAATGGCATCCTTGAACTAACCTTCAATCTGGATACCAAACCAAAGGGCAAATCTGTAGACGTACTCTAAACCCCTTTTTTTCTTAAATTATCCAGAATTTATGAACACAGTAGAATTAGACACTGATATCATCTCTACCATTTTAATCGGAATACTTTCTCTTTCTGAAACCTCTACCATCTCATCATGATGTATATCATTCAGATGCTTTAGGAACTCTTCTTCTTCAATGTCATTTTTCTTAAAGTCACAGGATGGAAAAACACAGTTGAAATTCAATAATTTCTAGCTGGATTATTTGTAATAAAATTTATGCCTTAAAATGACTAATTATCAAAAACAAAAAGTGAGGAACCTATGGTTCCACCATTGCTAGCTTCTCATAGATTCTGTCATAGTAGCCATTCTGCTCGCTAGCTGGTGCGTAAAACTTTGCAGAGATTACATCACCAACACCTGCGGAGCAGTCACTTACTACAACTGATTGGCCCATCTGGGATTCACCAACACAGCCGTGTTCGGTTACCGCTATGACGGTAATTTCCTCTGCATATTCTGTTGGTATCCAATTCCACGGTGCAATGAGGAGCGTTATGATAACAGCGGTTCCTGCTACCATTAGGGCTAATATTGCTGCCCGTGAGGCACTTTCTTTCTTCAGTGTTGTCTGTTGCATTTTCCTCACTATAATTACGCGTTCAGAAAATATAACCCACTGATGAAAATAAGACCTAGTGCCAGCTACCAGTTACTCAATTAAACCAAAAGCGCGGATTGATGATCCTGTTGCATTTTTGAGTTTTAGTGAATTTGTGATTGGATAAAAATTATTAGATTTATTTTTATTAAAATTCGTACCTAAAAACGAAAAAACTATCGTCTTTCTGGTTTATGATTCTGGAAGCAGTCATTACAATAGACTGGTCTAGCATCTTTTGGTTTGAATGGGACTTCACATTCATTGCCACAATCTCCACAGGTTACTTTGTGCATTTCTCGTGGTCTATCTCTTCCATAGCCACCGCCGCCTCTATTTCCACCATAGCCACCGCCGCCTCTATTTCCACCATAGCCACCGCCGCCTCTATTTCCACC
>Ga0315338_1001994_pt1 | contig 22341 bp, 10 predicted proteins | sample ASW8metaG_FD_204518 | JGI IMG/M metagenome (GOLD analysis project Ga0315338, IMG submission 204518) | Ammonia-oxidizing marine archaeal communities from Monterey Bay, California, United States - ASW #8 | ecosystem: Environmental > Aquatic > Marine > Coastal | place: USA: California | collected... | reverse complement strand
TCGCATATCAGAAAAAGTCAGAGTTTGGACCTGCTGAGTTGGCGGTAACTAATATTGTGCTGGATAATGTTGTTTTACCTTATAATTCGGAAAAAAATTCGCAAATTATGATTGATAGAAAAATTATGGGAGCAAGCAAAATTAAGACTAATACGCTCTTGTTAAAGCTTGAACAATGGGCTGGAGAACATTTCCAACAATGAATGATAAGCCATCCAATATGATTAATTGCCGCTTCGAAAAAAAGGCATTGCTTCAATCATTTAATTTTCAAGAGTTGGAGTTTCTCGTCAAGTCTCACCCAGCGTTATTTTGTGAAATTCATCATGGGCGCTTTATCAACAATATATATTTTGATTACCCGAACTTAGAGCAATATTACGATAATGTAGCCGGGATCAGCCAAAGAAGAAAAATACGTATTCGGTGGTACGGTGATATGGTGGGCCATAATGAAAGGCCAATTTTGGAGTTCAAGGAAAAATATGGTTTTTATGTAAAAAAACAAGGTTACCCTTTGGAGGATTTTATAATTGATAGGCAGGTTTCTGCTGGAAAGCTTGCTGATATTTTCAGAGGGTCAAATCTTCCTGGGGAAATATTGGGAACATGCCTGGGGATGGTACCTTTATTTTTTAACAGGTATTTTAGAAAATATTATATTTCGTCTTGCAAACGTTTTAGATTAACTCTCGATACGAATCTTGAATTTTTTGAGTTTGGAAATATTGGCCATAATTTTAGTAAAAAATTTTCGGATCTGGATACCATCATTCTGGAATTGAAATATGATCAAGAAAGTATTGAGGAAGAGGAAACCATTACTAGTTGGTTTCCATTTAGGATTACAAAGCACTCCAAATATGTTCAGGGGTTGGAGTCAATTTTTTCATGGTGATTTTTTTATTTAATCCTCGGAAGTAGTTGATTATTGGTTTTAGTAAATACCCATTCTTCATTTGCGATCACAAAAAGCTGTACGGCAGGTTTTTAATCTCAAACTTATCCTTTCCAAGGGAAACCTTTTGGCGCCTAAATACAAAGACTCTCAAGTCTTAAGTTGGATTGCTTATAACAGCGCTCCCTTAGCTGCATTAGCCGCTTATTTTTTCTCAATGTCCCCATATTTATTTGGTCCTAATTATTTTTCTGGAGATTTTTATCATATTCATATGCCTTTTGAGTATGCATATAAATCTCTTGATAAGAACGTTACAATCCCTACCTGGCTCCCTTATTTTCAGGGGGGGCGTGCGACTTTTGGAGACATGGCTAATAGCTATTCCCCGATTGGGCTTGATTTCATAATAGTGTATATCTTTACCAAATTTTTTGCATTGGACCAAATTATTGGGCTTATTGAGATCAATACATGGCGAGTCGTTATTTTAAATATTATTTTTGCGTTAGGTTGCCGTCAATTTGCCCGGGAAATACTGGATTCTCGCTTTAGTGCGGACTTTGTTTTTTTGGTCACATTATTTATTGGTGGGTTCTTCCTACCACATCGGCCTATTTTTATAATGTGTAATATTTTTTCTCCTTGGGTTCTGTTGTATGCCACCAAAATGGGTACAAGGGGGGCTAGAAAATTCATTCACAATGCCACTGGCTTTTCATTGACAATAGCTGCTAGCGTATTCCATCAATTTAATATCCAATCCACCCTAATATGGCCCTATTTGCTTTTCTATTTTTTCGCAGTATGGATTTTTTGTTTTAGAAAAAGGTTTTTGCTAACTATTCTTGCTCATTGGAGAAATATCAGAGCCCGTATTAGGATCATTATCATTGTGGGAACCATTATCTCTGCCGCTCTCCCCCTCGCATGGGAATATAATTATTTTCAAAAATATAATGGAAAAATGTTGTATCCGGGTGAGCCTATTGAAAATTTATATAACGAGCCTGTTTATAATATTAATCTTATTACGGATGAACGATTTGAATGGCAAAAACTTTTATCTTTGTTTTTCCCGGGTCCTAAAACAGTGGGAGGAATGACAAATGTTGACAAGGGGATGCCAGGTTTTTTTATACATAACTTTCAATATATGGGCTCCATAACGGGATTGTTGTTAATAATTGCTGTTGCATTTGGTAGGAATAGATTTAAGGTCCCTATAGTTATTGCTATTCTTGCGTATATTTTATTTTCAACGCTCATATATTTCCCATTTTTCAGCACGGCAATGCGATTAAATTATCCCATGACGCGCCATTTTTTATTTACACAGCTGCATTTGGCGCCTTTGATTGCAGTTCTGGCTGGAATGGGGATGGATCGTTTATTAAAGATAAAAGCGATTAAGGCGCCCGAAAAATATTTAAGATATTTATTCCCTACGCTCATACTTCTGTATGGAATCATATTTTTTATAGGCCAATATATGTTCGCTCAAGGCGAGCATATCCAGGGAAAACAGGAGTATATTCTCTGTCTATTGATTCTATTTGCGAGCTTGGGGGTTCTTGTTGGTTCGCTGCTGGTCTACAAAAATAAATTAAGATTTTCTCTGGTGTTCTTAGCTATTCTTTTGGACTTGACTGTTTATAATAAAATTGCCCATAAATTTACGGTTAATATTCTGGGTGGAGATGATCAGATTATTTACATGCATGCCATTTCTTTTTTCAAAAAGCCAAAGGATGTTCCAGTTTTTAATAACTTTTCTAAATTCTCTCCTCTCCCGCCAGATGCTTATACGGTGTGGCAGGAACCTCATTTTTATTTTCCAGAACTATTTAGATATGCGGTGATAGGGAATAAATCATACTATGATGTTTTTCTCAACTCTACCAAACAAAATAGAAATTTAATTTCAGGCTTTACCTTGCCGCGATTAATGTTGATACCAAATGCAATTGAGGATCTTTCGGGGGAGGTTGCTAGGAGAATTTTGTCTGACAATAGTAACAGTAACCTTTTTGAGGATGTGGTATTCCTGTCCGAAAGGGTAAGCAGTGGGAAAGAGAATTTGGTGCCAGAGGGTTTCCTGAACTTGGACCAGTCTAGGAAGGTTTCCATTTCCGAGGACTATGGATACCATAAAATATTGCCCTCTATGATTACCACTAATATTGAATTCTCTGAAGGCTCAATTGATGATCTCTTTACACAAGGAAACCCGCGGAGATTGGAAACAAAACATCCTTTGGCGGTAGATAAAAATTGGTGGATTCAGGTTGATTTTGGTGAGGATAAAATTGTTAACCTCGTTAAGACGGATCATGAATATGCTTTTCAAGGTCGACCTTCGTATCTTGAGGCGAGTCATGACCTATTAAACTGGAAACGTATTGGATATTTAACTTCTTCGGATAGGGTAGATATTCCTCCGCATTTTAATGGATGGCGGGCTTTAAATAATGAACCTCATCGTTATTACCGGATATATATGAATAAAAGCAACCCGGTTGTTCTGGGCAAGCATCTTCCAAATATTGAGTTTGGTTATAAAACCAGGAAGAATAGTTCGCAAATGAAAACCCGATTAGCTGTTAAGCTGCCTCTTTTGCGGTTTAAGAACGAAGGTTTAAGCCAGAATAAGAAATATTATATTTTCTCCACATATCTGCCAGGAAATGAAATTGATTTGACAACTAACCCGGATCAATCATTTGGCTATAGTTTTAAACTAAATTGGCTGACAAAAAGAGGTGAGCGAGGGAAAGATTTATCCCCTATATGGGGGAATGACTGGTATGGCGATAACTTGTTTCAAGTTGGATACTTAAAGGCCGGGGTTCTTTCTGTTAATGTCCCGGCGTCAAAAATTATTTCTAATAGAAAAAACATGCTGGAAATTGATATAAAATCTCTTAGTTCAAAAATTAATGTGTTGGATTATAGTGCAAACTCATTGCTGGTGAGTGTGAAAAACAAGAGGTATGGTTGGTTGTATTTCGCCGATACGTGGGATGAATATTGGTCGGCGAAACTAGATAATAAGCCTACAAAAGTATATAAGGCAAATTTGCAGTTTAAGGCAATTTACCTTCCCCCGGGAAAGCATATTATTCAATTCAAACATGATCCTAAAAGTTTTTGGAATTTAATATATCTGGGTTATTTTTTTCAAATTCTTAATTTTTTGTTGTGGACTAGGAAAAAGTCAGGGATCAAGCATTAGAGGTGCGAGCAGTGTTTAATACCTTTTTGGGTGGTCTTAATCCTGTTGGTCTTTCATGCAATAGGTTAGGCCGCGAATGGGAATGGAGAGACCTGGAATTGAAACCAAAATGAAAGACCAAAACAAAAATATAAACATGCGCGGTTGATATTTTATTGAAAGTTTGTGCTCCCCTGCAGGCACATATATAGCCTTGAAATTAAAATTAGCTCTGAGTATGGGTGTGTGTGTTTGGTCCAAGTACGCTTTCCAATCTTTGGCGTACGAATCGGCATAGTAGAAAAACCCGGGTTTTGAGTTATTGATTTTAAATGTAATAAAATTAGGCCCGAATTCTGTCACCTGCGTTAATTCGTCTCTAGGATATGGGGAGCTGTTCGGTGTAACTTTTTCAGGATCAAGACTAGCTACGTAAAATCCCTCGGTGAAACTATCCCGTTCTGGATCCCACATGTCATCGGTATAAAAAGCCCCTTGGATTTCTGGGGATACCAATAATTCATTATTTTGAAGTGAAATGTCGCACGTATTGATTGGTTTGTCATAGACCGCTTTATAGAAGCCCGGTAAAACATGTTTTGTAATCCACTCTGAAAAATCTGCATAGCAAACGCTTTCTTCTGAAGAATTGTATCCAGTTCGAATGCCAGGGTTCGGAAAGTAATTGAAGGGGTTGTAATAATTGCTATTTTCTGCTTGGCCAAATAACACTTGGAAGAAGCCGATATTTTTCTTCTCCCACTGCCAGGCTCGGGCTGAATCAGTTGAAGTCAATGGAAAATGCAAGAAGCCATTTTTATCCGGATTTGTAGATTTGTTAAAATTGATTTTTTGAAGATGGTCGTAATAATCCTTCATTCGCTGGTGGGTTGCACGAATAAGTTTGGGTAATAACTCAATGTCGCTGGACTTTATTTTGATAAGGCCTGTTACCTCGTCCAATACCTTGGAGGGATCAACTTCCAAAACTAGAGTATCATGTAATTTATTAAGTGGCATGCGACCAATCATGTTTAAGGCTTGAGTGCTATTATCGGCGACCACATATTGGTTGAAGAAGCCAAATCGCCTTTTCCCTATTCCGCTAAGAAATTTTTGTCTGTCTGCAGATGTAAATCTAATTAAATCGTAAGAGTGGCGTCCCGCTACATTATATGAATTGAAAAAAGTAGGTATTGCGGATGGAACTTGATAAAGAGATGAAAGATAAAGCCAAAAAGTTGAGTGTCTGGGGACATACGGTACGCGTACAGGTTCATATGAAAAGGCCCTGTCGAAATGGACATAGCTTTTTGCATATAACGAAGGCTGGGTAACATATCGTCGGAGTACTAGAGCGAAGTCTACTAATTGAAACATCGTGATTCCGATCAATATGCCTAAAGAAAATCTGCGCACAGCATAGTGGTTGCTTAACAGAATTACGCCAAGAAAAATATAAACAACTATAAATATCCATCCGTCCTCGGAAAACGATTGATGTATTGCGTGAAGATATGAGGATGCTTCATATCTGTTGATTTGCCAATGATTCATAGTAACTAAATACAAATATAGTGTCACTATGTGGCCGGTGATGATAAGGGCCAGCCATTTGTATGAAGGAGGAATGTTCTCTTTAGGGCTAAATATAATATCAAAAAATCTGGTTAAGCTAATGGAAACAAGAGAACCAACCGTAATTATAAAAAATCCTATAAAAAGATGAAATTGTGTAACGGTTTTAATTCCAGGATAGTATTTAAAGACGTTTTCATATAACCAGCCTGGCCATAGCATAACCAGAGAAGTGGCAATAAAAAGAAATAAAAATAATCCTTTGTGTTCAGATTTTGCTTGCTTGAAAAACAATAAAATTATTACAAGGGGGAAAATCCCGAATGTAAGAAATACTTCGCTATAAAATATGTGTCCATCGAAATATCGATTGTCAGGCCCAGGGATGAGTAGGGAAAATAAATTGTGACTTGTGACACCATATTGAGGAGGATTTTGCAAATGCATAAACTCCTCTGTATGTGCCATGGTTTCTGACTTAGCTGAATGCTGGTAGGAAAATCGACGAAGACTCATGTCTTCACCAAGCGGAGAGAGCATTTTAGATAAGGAATACAAAAAGGGCCCACCCATTACTAATATCAAAATAAATCCTAGAGCCCAATATTTAACTTTTATTGCCTTTGCAGAATTAAATATATTTTGGGGGTTCCTGATCAAAAGATAAATTAAGGCCATGCTTAAATAAAAAAACAAAAGGCTGGGAATATATACATGGAGAGAGAGACCAATGAGATAGCATGCTGCCATCAAGGACCACCCCTTGGTTCTAGTGCTTGTTTTGGGCGACAGTATTTGCAAAATAAACCGCATTATCCAAGGGGAATAAGTTGCAACCAATGTGGAATATTGTTGCCAAAGTGTGTTGGGAACCAAAACAAAAAGGACTACCGTGGAACCAAACAAAGCGGCCCACTTATTCTTTGTGATGTAATGAAATAACGAATAGCAACCAGTGTATATAATTATATCGCGTATTAAGAGTTGGAAATGGAAAAGGTCAAGAGTGGATGTGTTGAAAAAATGAATAAATGGAAGAGAGATTAAAACGGTAGGGTCCATTAAAGCCAGAATATTGAAATTTTTATAAAATGGTGCTCCCGAATAACTGTAAGGATCCCACAAGGGTACATGGCCTTGGGATAAGTTAACCATGAAATAATTGAAGGCGGCATATGTGTTAATGGTGTCGTGTGTGGAGATTAAATCTCCTGTGATAAAGACATCGTAATAACATGCCAATAAAACAAGGACTGGATACACAGGTATAATTAGAAAATGAGTCATTGAGGCTTGCCTAAAATTGTAAAAAGTTATTCCCTGCCTTCTTTAATACAAGCTTGTAGGTCTTAGATTGCTGGATTGTGAATAGATTGGACAAAAAATTACAATAGATTTATTGAACCCTAACTGCGCTATTTCTGGAAGGTATTATAAGCATTGCTGGATATCAACTCCACCCTCAACGGGAAATAACAATATATACCATATAATTTTTGTACATCATTAATACTGGTGTTGATCTCTGCCAGTCATTTTAATTTAGCATCAAAAAAAGTGTTAATTCATTGGATATAATTCTCTAAAGTTGTTACAATTTCGCAGAATATATTTACCTTAGCCTAAAGATAAAGAGCTTCAGATAGTTGGATTTAGAGGCTTTATTGGTTACTCTTTTCTTGGCACTTTCTTTAGTATTTTTCCCATACCCATTTCTTGCTTCAAACCACTTATGCTTAATTCTTCAAGAGGATCTGAGACATTCTCCGTAATTGTGAAAACTTGGTTTTTGCGGAATTTTGCTGTATTGGCTTCGTTGTTAATATTTTATCTTTCCCTCAGCCCTTATCTCACGGGGTCGTATTTCTTCTCTTCAGATTTCTATCATTTGCATCTTACCTTCGAGCACGCATATAAAGCTTTGGATAAGAATTTATCCATACCATCCTGGATGCCTTTTTTCCAGGGAGGAAAAGCCATCTTCGGAGATATGGCAAACAGTTATTCCCCATACAGTGTTGACTTTTTAATTACCTATGCCGTTTCCAAATTTCTTGGTCTGGAGGAAATTTTTGGTCTGTTGAAAATCAATAGCTGGCGAATGGTGTTCTTGAATTTATTTTTTGCATTTGGCTCCCGACAGTTGGCAAGAGAAGTCCTTACTTCAAGGTATAGTGCGGACTTTGTGTTTTTGATTACCTTGTTTGTGGGAGGTTTTTTTCTCCCTCATCGACCAATTTTCGTAATGTGTAACATTTATTCTCCTTGGGTTCTGTTGTATGCCACTAAAGTAATTTGTAGGGGGCCTGAGAGACTTTTACATAATCTGTTTGTTATGGCGATATTTATTTGTGCCGGAGTTTTTCATCAGTTTAACATTCAGTCTACTTTAATTTGGCCCTATATCGCTTTGTATATAGTCTCATTGCTTATATTTGGATACTGGCAACCTTTCATTCTGGCATTTAAGAATCAGTGGCGTTCTATTAGGTTCCGGCTAGGTATTATCTTGGTTCTTCTGACTATTGTCTCGTCAGCTCTGCCGCTTGCCTGGCAATATAATTATTTTAATAGTTTTAATAGAAAAATGCTGTACCCGGGTGAAACGGTTGAAGTTTTGAAAAGGGAATCTGTTTACAACGTCCAAGATTATATTGATGAGAGATTTGAGTGGCAAAAGCTTTTGTCCTTTTTCATGCCGTCTCCGCAGATATTGGAGACCACTACTTATGTTGCCCCGGGAATGCCTGGGATATTTGTGCATAATTTCCAGTATCTGAGTATTCCGGCGGCTTTTTTAATGATTATTGGGTTGGTGTTTGGCAGGAATAAATTAAAAATGCCTATTATTTTTGGTGTTTTGTTTTATTTGCTTTTTACGTCGGTAAACAGGTTTCCGTTATTTTGGACTGCGTTGAATTTGCACTACCCAATGACCCGACATTTTTTGTTCGCACAACTACACCTTGCCCCTCTTTTTGCTCTAATAGCAGGTATGGGGTTAGACCGGATTATAGGGTTAGGTAGGGAAAAGGAGTGGGAACGTGCGCACTCTAGATTATTGATAATTCTAATTGCGGGAATTACCATTGTGGCACTCATGGCAAACCATATGATTGGGGAAATCAATATTGCTGCTATTAATAGCCGATCGTATTCAAGTGCGCAGGCGCTTATCTATTGCCTTGTGTTTATTGCGGTGTCAATTTTTGCGATATATTGCGCTGTGTCGATACCAAAGTCTCGCCTCAATTTTTATATTATTTTTATAGTGGCATTGCTGGATCTTTATACATTCAACCGCATATCCCAAAATTATACTATCGACTCTGGGAGATCAAGAAGCTCTATGATTTATAGTCAGGCTGTAAATTATCATACTGTCCTTCCTGATCTTGATGTTATCGACAATTATTACCCATATCTCCCTCTTGAACCAAAAGCATATGAAAAGTGGGAAACCCCTACGTTTTACTTTCCTATGTTGTATAGGCATGCGATTGTTGGAAACAAATCCTTTTACGATTTGTTGCTGAACTCTGTTCCCGATGCGCGAAAAATGGTGTCTGGATATACCTTGCCACGCCTTTTCTTGGCAGATAATGCTTTGGAGGATCCTTCAGGTAATATCACACGTAAGATACTTTCTGAAAAGCGAGCTGAAAATTTAATTAATCATGTTGTTTTTCTAAATGGAGCGGTAACAGTTGGAAAGGGAACGCTTATTACCGAGGATTTGTTAAACCTTATAGAGCGACCACGGACTATTAATACAGTTGTGGAAAAACACTTTTACGATATTCATCCTGATATGCTCACAACAAATATTCCATTTTCTAAGGGGGGAGTGGATGATATATTTTCTGAAAATTCTGTTTTCCCTCTTGAAACCTCTAGTTCCTTAGAAAAAGATGATCGCTGGTGGATGGAGATTGACTTTGGAGAAGGCCATGGCAAGGTGGTTAACTACATTCAAGCAAAACATAAATCTCCCTTTGGAAGCCGAAGAACGTTTCTTCAGGCAAGTAATGACAGAAAATCCTGGGAACGTGTGGGGTATCTTACTATGGCCGACATGGATAAGTCTGTCCCTGGATACAAAGTTTGGCATACTTTGAATTTTGAAAAATATCGGTTCTATAGAATTTATATTGACCAGGGGGAATCGCCAATCAAGGGTAAGAGCCTGCCCAAGATTAAGCTGGGTTTTAAGGGCAGAAGCCTGGTCTCGCCCTTACAAAGAGAGGTCAAGCTTCAGGTTCCTTTGCTTCGCTTTAGGAGTGGTGGGCTGACAAAAGATAGGCGATATAATATTTTCTCTTATTACCTTCCTCGGTCTCAGGGGATTGATTTTTCTACAGAGCCCTCGCAACAGTTTAGTTTCCGAAATTCCGTAATCTTAGCCTCGAGGGGGAAAAATATCAGGTCAACAGCTTTTGCCACTGATAGTGGTCTCCAATATCTGGGGAGACGGCATGAAAAAGGACAAATGGGGTATTTAGAAACAGAAATTAATCTGAGTCCAACCTGGGATGATAAATGGCATAGCGACAACCTTTATCAAATTAGTAATAAGGCTGATGGATTATTATCCATCAATGTGCCGGCTTCAGAATTGATTAGGTATCGAAAAAAAATCATAAAAATCAATCTGAAAACTTCCCAAACAGGAATCAAGGTTCTTGATTATGGGGCAGACAGCTTGCGGGTAGAGGTCAATCACTTAAAACCATCTTGGTTGTATTATGCTGATACATGGGATAAGTATTGGGAGTCAAAGGTTAATGGCATCCCCACGCCAACATTAAAAGCAAACCTCCAATTTAAAGCAGTTTATGTGCCCAAAGGTAAACAAATTGTAGAATTGGCTCACAAGCCAAGGCCCTTTATAAATCTTGTTCTATTGACCTATGCGCTCCAATTTATGCTGCTTTTTTTATCCGTTTGTACAAAGAGAACCCCTCAGGTAAATACTTGACTTTCAAAAATTTCAAATCATTCCTGAGTCATTCGGCGGTCCTGCCGTTTTACCCTGCATCTTTAACCATATTTTTATACCATGATATACTAATTTCCCAAGATGCCATATCTACACATGAAAATATAAACTGGTATGCCGCATTTAATTATTTTATACTCTATTGTGAACGTGTGAATTGCACCTTAGGGACCCATATAGCTTTTAATGATGTCGCAAAAATAAGATCATATCCTTGAAATGTCAGGGTCTTGATACTAGAAAGTATAAACATGCTACAATCAAATCCCATTCTTCCAACCAAAGCAAAAAAGGTGTATAGGATTTCATGGCCCAGGAGTGTTGTCAAATTAGTTAAGGCCAGGTTTTTTAATAAAAAATTCCCTCATTCTGTTTCATTCAACATCACCTATCATTGCAATCTCCGTTGTGATTATTGTGCCAGTTATGAGGACCGAACGCCAGAAATGTCCACTGATCAGATTTTTCAAATGATTGATGAATTGGTTGAAATGGGAACAACGAGATTTTCGATTACCGGTGGCGAGCCTATGTTAAGGAAAGATTTAGGTGAGGTAGTTTCTCATGCCAGAAGTCGAGGTTTATTTGTATCCGTAGCAACTAATGGGTCTTTCCTACCTCACCGTCTAGATTATTTAAGGGATGTTAATAGTGTTAATATGACCTTGGATGGTCCAGAAGAAATTCACGATTCACAGAGAGGAAAAGGGGATTTTAAGAAGGTAATTAGGGCAGCAGAGTTATTGAGAGAAAATGGGATATTTTATTATCTCAATGTGGTACTTACCAAAAATAATTGTTCAATGTTACCTGAACTTCTAGCTATTGCGCGGTCTCTAAAAGTTCGGATGATGCTTCAACCTGTTTTTTATTCTAAGCCCTCTCACGCCAGCGACCTTAAAGGCTACAAAAAAACAAAATATGAGGACAAAGAATTCTTTGACACCTTAGATCAATTAATTGAGGAAAAAAAGAAAGGAAACCCTTATATCCTTCTCTCCAAAAACTATTATGAAGAGGTGAAGGAAAATATCCAAAGAAAAACAAAAATCGTTTGTAAAAATGGGGGGGGGCTTTTTTTGACAGTGTCTCCAGAGGGAAATGTTACTCCTTGCAATCTTCTTGTCAAAGGGTCACGCTGGAATAATGGTTTAGAAATGGGATTCCGTCGAGCATATTTTAATATGCCTCCGGTAAATTGCGCCGGGTGCATTAGTTCGCTAATAGATTTTGATGACGTTTATAATCTTAAATTGGATCCTGTTTGGAATTTTCTTAAGCTAAATATAAATCAGTTGAGCCCCTAAAATTTTTTTAAAGATTATAATCATTATCTTTTTCCTCTCAGATGATTACAACTTGTATTTAGCACAATACTAAATATCCCCCGGGTTTTTTGTAGAATTTTATTTTTAGAAACATTTATTAACTAATGAGTTTTTCGTGATTAAAATAAGATTTCACAAGAAACGCAATTAACCTAATATCATTCTCATCTAATTTCTCGTTCACCTCTACAACCAAAGCATTTTTCTTAAATCTTTCGGCAACTGGAGTTGGTTGGTGATAGGGCTCAAATCCTAGCTCTTTACTGCATAAAGCTAAATATGTTGGAGCAGAATCGATCCCATGATCTAATAAAAATTTTTTTAATCCATCTCTATCATTGCTAACAATTGGAAATCTCCAATAAACATTTTTGGCGTCTACTAATTTAATTGGTATCTCAATAGCACCAATTTCTTTCAACAATTGCCTCAACAATTCTCCGTTTTCAATGCGCTTCCTGGTTGCCTGCTCCGCTTGAACAAAAGAATGTAAACCGACATATGCTTGGGGTTCTGTGTAATCCAAAAGATAATTATTCGGAAATTCTGAATAAAGTGAATTTTCAAACTTTCCAAGGACAACCTTAATGTTCCCAGAATATAGACGATAATTAATTCCAGGCGATATTTTTTCTAAAACTAAAATAACAAAATAGGTCAAATACGAGAATAACCACCTTGAAAACAAAACACTGTAAACTAAATTCTTAATTAAATGTTTTATAAGGAGTTTTGATTTTGCAGGGAGTATTTCAGTTTCTCTAAAATAGATTAATTTTTTCAATAACTCTTGGTTATCGGTGATTACCATCCCACCGAATAATGAAGAACAGGTTTTAAAATTTGTTAGACTGAATATCGCGACCTCTCCAAAAGTGCCTATATTTTGACCTTTATATTGGGCGCGAAAAGACTGGGAGCAATCTTCAATCACAATCAACCCATTTTTATCCGCTATTTTCATAATATCTTTCATTTCTGGAACAACTCCAAAAAGATGTGTTACCAACAATACTCGTGTTCTTTCTGTAATAGACTGTTCAAGTTTTTTTATATCAATTGAAAAAGTTTTTAGCTCAACATCGACAAATTTTGGTCGAAGACCTGCAGTATGAATACTATTGACCATATCAGCGATGGTCAAAGGAGTCATCAATACCTCATCGCCACTATTGAGACCATAACTTTTTAACACAAAGTAAAGAGCGGTTCTGGCATGGGGAAACACGATTGCATCCTTCACACCATAAAGTTCTTTAAAAGATTCTTCTAGGCGGATTGAATACTTTGAACGAGATAACTTGCCAAAAATAATCTTTAGCAGGCAAACGGCAAGAACAATAAAGCCATTCGTAAGTTTCAATTTATGTATTTTTTTAGACTTTAACCAAATTTTTAAGTGATCAGTAATTTTCATCCCAGTTTTTCACCATCAATATTAAAATCTAGTTTCAATACAAGTTTAGTAAAAAGATTTCCATTCCCATTTCGTGTCATTATCACAATATTGAAATTCAATAATGTTATTTTCATTCAATATTCTTCTGTCTTTCAAATAAAAATAGGAATGGCCTTTATCAAACATCATTTTTAAATCTTTTCTTCCAGGAAGCTTATGATAATTTCCATCTAGTTGAATTTTATACTTTAAATAACCTGCTTGATAAATTTCTTTTATCAACCGGCATGCCAATAATGCGGCAATCATTCTACTTTTTATATGGAGCGCCAACACCGAATCACTTGCTTGAATTGGAAACCTACCAGAATATATTATGGGCCCAACATCTATTTCTTCTGAGTCAATTAAATGAAGAGTCGCACCATGATGTGAGGCTCCATCAATTAACGGCCATAAACAGGATCCCATTCCTTGATACTTTGGAAGGAGTCCAGGATGGATATTAAAGACTCCTTTTCGAGGCAAGCGTATTAAAGGATCGCGTAACCGTTGAGGCATATGATTTAAAATTACATCCGGGTTAAATTCTCTTATAGTGGCTAATGTACTTTCATCGTTAACCCGAGCAAAATAAAATTTTTTAAATTTATACTTGTAGGCCAAGTCCTTCAGTCGAAGGCAATCGCCAGCTTTCTCAAATATTAATTTTCTCATTAGCCCAATATTTAAAAAAATATTAAACCCAACAAAACACCAGCCATTGCTTTTTAATATTCGCCATATTTTCGAAAATTTATTCCCGTTCAATGACTTACCTCTTTGCACTCCCACCATTAGTTTCCCAGGAGGTGATTCCTTTAAAAACAATGATAAAACGAATAAGTCCATTGGAGTTTCAGATCCTATTAAAAATATAGTTTTAAACATAATAAATTTTTTTATTTTTTTTGGTCTTTGAAAATATTCCTACATGGATTTGTTTTTCTCATTTTAATAGGACCAGTAAAAATATATTAAATAATCTATCCATAAATGGCAGGTTTTTTATTATAGAGAAATAACCGAACAAACTATCAGAAGGGTAAAGCTCTTTTAAAATTTATAAAAAATACAACAATCTGGGAAAGCAACTTACATAGTGATAATATTTTTTTGATTAAGTGTCAACGACGAGTTATTTTCTGTTAATATCTCTTCTGGCGATTTATTAAAGTACCAAAAACAAATTCTCAATATCAACCTGAAAATCTCTCGCGGGTGTTAAGGTTCTCGACTATGGAGCAGACAGCTTACGAGTCGAAGTAAATCAACCAAAATCATCTTGGCTATATTATGCAGATACCTGGGGTAGATATTGAGGATCAACTGTCTTTAAAAATCTCATCAATTTGACAATTTCAATGATTTACATAAAGAAAAGTCCTCTGGTGAAAATTTGAATTTTAAGTCTTTGCTATCTAAACTAGGCCGCTCGTGGGTCCTGCCAATTTATCCTGCGATTTTAATTACTTTTTTATATCGGGATATATTAATTCATCACGATCTAATATCAACGCATGACAATAGCAACTGGTATGCTGCATTCAATTATTTTTTGCTCTGCCTGGCTCGTGGGGAGTTGCCTCTTTGGGACCCTTATAGTTTTGCAGGAGCACCTTTCTACCTCAACTTCAATATTGTCGGCGCTCTAGATCCAACGGTCATTATTTTTGCCCCCCTGGTTCGTTATTTTAATCTCTCAGCCTTGGATGCTTTCCACTACCACCATATGCTCTGGAATCTGATATTCCTGGTCGGAGCCTATTCACTATTTCTGCACATCACCAAAAATAATTTGGGTGCTTTATTTGGAGCCACTGCTGCCACTTTGATCATGACCCCCCAGGGTCTCTGGGGGCAGGGGCATACAATGGTTATAGCTTATGCACCGCTCATATTCTTGATCCTATTAAAACTTGTCTCCCAAAATACTTCTGCTAAGTCAAAAGGCTATCTTTTTATTTCTGCCTGTTATCTAGTGGGACTCTCCTCAAACCTGTACCTAATAAGTTTTCTTTTCGTGTTTCTATCCATGGCGCTGACTTATCTTTTAGCAACCAAGTTTATCAAAATAATTCATCAAACTTTTTTTATTAAGTCTAGAAAGAAATTGGTGCTTCCAAAACTCAACATCTTCATTCACCAAATAAAGGCGCCTATTTGGCAGATATACACTGACATTGGATTACTTAAAGGATTAATCGGTGTAATAGTTTTTACCGTCACAATGGGACCATTCTCCTATTCACTTTATAAAATGCTTCCGGAAAACGGAGAAGTCTTCAGTCTAACCCGATTTGAAAAAGGTCCTCATTCAGAGGTCTTAATCCATAAAGAAAAGTTAAAAATAACCCAAGCATCCTCTGCCTACCAAGCGAGTCTCTTCAACCTCATGAGCGGGTTTATGCCAGGGCCCGACTCACGTTTTTTCACTCCATACAACCTGGGAATGACCGAGATCTTTTTTACATTCGGGATGACCCCATTGATTATTATATTGGTATTTATGTGGGGGAAATCAAAATCCCTTAAAGGATTATTTATATTCCTTACCATCATCATGGGTTTTTATTTATTCGGGCCTAATATACTTTTTGAGGATTTGCTTAAATATTTCCCTGGCGTTTCAACAATTCGCCAGTTCAACTCCTTTCTGGGTTTTTTTATTTTGGCATTTTGCGGACTTTTGGCCATCACCTTTTCTGATATTACAGATAGCTCTAATAAGCCTGCTCAATCTAATACCCCACTCTATTGGTTGTTAATAGTATTCATGTTTCATGTAGTAGGACTATTTGTCTACCTCAGATATGCCTATAAAAACACATTATTAAAAAAATTCCCTCTGGAGTTTTATGATTTACTACAAAATTCGATTATAGAGAATGGTTGGGTTTTAATTCTTTCATATCTACTTGTTGCCATCTTTCTGGCAACAGCCAACCGATGGCTCCGGCACGGCCTGATCTTTCTAATGGTTTCTCTAAGCCTACAGCAGCTTATTGAATTCAATACTCACTTCAAAAAATATTTAACTCAACCCAATAATACTACTAAAGACGGATATGTCCATTATGACCGCGAGTTTGAATATTCTCCTCTGCGCGTTCCTTATGTGCCAAGACACACTGCTTTTTGGGGGTACTTACCTGCTCTTTATAGAATTCCAACAGCTGTCCCGCCCTACTTTAATGACTATATGAGCATGACTCGACGGACCTATGATTATGTCCGGTTTATTCCTGCTCAGCATCAACGGATTGTCAGCGGAATTGGAGCCAAAAGGTTTGGTTTTTTTGATAAATACACGATAGCAAATAACAGTTTGCAAGCGTTGAGTTTGGTAGGAAGAATGTCAGATGATGACTTGGGAAAAGTCTTAGTTCTTGAAGAAGATCCTACGGAGATATTAGGCGAGGAAAAATTAATTACAGAGGTGGATAGCGAATCGTTGCCTTTGTCAAAGTTCTGGGAGAAAGGAAAAGATCAGAGGATGTTTAAGTTTTACGACAAGGTTGAATATATTAGCTATGAGGCATCTGGGAAGGAGAAAAAGGACGGCTTTATAGAGTTAACAATTCCGGGAAAAAGCTCAGCCCTTATTTGGCCTTGGGATAAAAAGCATATAGGTTTTTTTCAATTATTATTCGGAGATTACCAAAAATCAACCTACCATAGACTATTTGATTATTTTCCAAACCCGGGAATTCGTTTTGATAAAGCTGGCGACAAATTTTGCATTTCAGATTATAAAGAATGGGCTGTAAAGCATGCGTTACCCGGGTATTATAATTCTGTTTATGATCAATACCCTTATTTTTGTGACATGAAGAGGACAAATAATAAGATTTCTGTTTCTCCAGAGCTTCAAGGTCCTTTTGTTACAAATGATGTTATAGCATCCGAGCAGGATTTTATGATCGAGGGTTTTTTTGTTGCCAGTTTGGACCCCAAAAAAATAACACCAGAAAAGTCCCCATATCCAAGAGATGAGCCTTCTGAGGTAATCGAGTTCGGACCAAATAGTATTAAATTTAAAATTCAAAATAGCAAGCCAGGGCTATTTTACTATGCAGACTCGTATAGTAATGCGTGGAAGGCCAAGTTGGATGGGGTGTCAACTCACATATTCAAGGCAAACTTTAATTTCAAAGCTATTTTCATTCCGGAAGGGCAGCATGTCGTATCGATGCGTTTCCATCCCACTTTTTATTTTTATTTGCTGTGGATGTTTATTTTAATTACGGTTCCATTTATGGGAATGCCTTTTTACTCTCTTTGGCTTGATAGTAAAGGTAAAACCTTAGATCAAAAAAAAGAGGAGTAAGTTTTGGCTAGCTAGTTTCAATTAGCCAACGGTGGTTAGTGGTAATGGGATGTTGAAAAAAACAAGAGTTGCCAGCACCCATGTAGTTTCGGAAAGCCGGGTTAAAAGGTAGTGTTCCTAGATCAGATGAATACAATTTCATTACAGGAAGAAGAAGTTGAAAAATATTTTTAATCGCAGTCTATATAGACATTCTGTGGTGTTGCCTATTTACCCGGCATTATTGTTTATATTGCTTTATCAGGATGTTTTTGTTAGCCGAACCTCAATTTTCACACACGACAGTATTCACTGGTATGGGAATTTTAATTATTTCGTTTTATGTTTGGCCCAAGGTATTCTGCCATTGTGGGATCCATATGCATTTTCTGGTGCCCCTTATTACTTAAATCACAATATAGTTGGTGCTCTAGATCCTACCCTTTTAATAGCCATCCCTTTTATAAAATTAGCAAACTTTTCAGTACTTGATTTTTACCATATCCATTTTTTGCTGAGATTATTGATCTTTTATGTTGGGGCATATGCTCTTTATCAATATGTTTCAAAAAATAAATGGGCAGCGCTAGTTGGGGCGACTGTCCTTTTGTTCGTAATGGCCCCAAATTCCTTTTGGCAGCATGGATCTACATTGATTGTCAGTTACGTACCTCTAATATTATTATTTCTTCTTAAGCTTTTATCGGAGGAGACGGCTGATAGTGATCGTGGAATTCTATATTTAGGATTTTGCTATCTAGTGGGTTTGTCTTTTAATCTTTATCTGCCCAGCTATTTATTTATTTTTTTGAGTTTATCAGTGCTTTATTTGTGGATTTCTCGTTCCTTTTCTTTGAGTGACTTGAAAAATATATTATTCAAAATTGGTGCTTTAAGGATAGTTGGGGGAATTTTGATTCTTGTCATTATGACAGGCCCTTTTTTTTATTCATTCTCGAAGCTTATGCGGGAACGAGGAGAAAACTTTAGTTATACCCGTTTTGAGAAGAGCCCTCGATCAGAATTTAAGGTTCATGCAGAGCCCCTTCACCAAACTAAAGCGAGCTCTCAATCCAGAGCAACTCATCACAATCTGGTCAGTATCCTGTTCCCGGGTGGCGATATAAGGTTTTTCACGCCAGACCGATTACCCGTCAATGAAAATTTCCTTTCATTTGGATTCATTCCCGTTATCGTGGTTGCTTTGTTTATATGGTCGAGTAAATCGCGATATAAAGGGCTCTTTATTTTTCTAACCACAGTTCTTGCTCTTTATTATGGGGGGCCAGATTCAATATTTCGAAATTTTCTGCAGTATTACCCCGGCGCACAGTCAATAAGACAATTTCATAATTTTATGGGATTCTTTTTAATTACTGGTTGCGCGTTAGTTGCAATTTGTTTTTCTAGAGTTTTTGATATCAGTATGAAAAATGAAACGATGTCGAATGCACAAAGGTACTGTTTTATCGCTGTAGGGCTTGGTCACATGGCATTGCTTTATTGGTATCTTATAGCTGCTCAAAATGAATTGCTTGACCAATTAATGTCTATTAATTACTTAGAACTAACTAAAAATTCTATTTTTAGTCAGGGTTGGTTTTACTTTTTAAGCTATCTTTTATTGGGTCTTTTTTTGGTTTCCAAGGCATATCGGGTACGAATGGGATTAGTTTTGGGGTTGGTGGCAGGAACAATATATTTTCTGATAAATTTTAACTTCTATTTGAAACCTTTAGTGACTCAGCCTGGGCTAGGAGTAAGGTCAGGATATATTCACTACCCAAGAAAGTTTGAATACAAACCTACCCGGGTTCCTTTTGTTCCCAGGCATAGTAATTTATGGGGATTTCTTCCGGCTCTGTATAGAATCCCTACTTCTGTTCCTACTTATCACAATTCATATATGAGCCTTAATCGTAGGCCTTTTGATTATCTTCGATTTACTTCTGCAGATAGGCAAAGATTCCTTAGTGGTGTCGGGACTAAACGATTTGGATTTTTTGATAAATATGTTGTTGCCAATGATAGCCTCCATGCCCTTGACTTGGTTGGGAAATTGCGCCTTGCAGATTTAAGGGAAACTATTATTCTGGAAGAAGATCCCCTGAAGCTGGATCCAGGATCTGTAGAACTTCAAAAAATAGACTCTGATTCTTTAGAATTGGGAGATTTAGTCTTTGGAAGTTTTCATAAAATGGCAGAGTTTTATGATGAGTATTTTAAGATTAATTATAAAGAGGGAGAGGTTAATGAAGATGGTTTTCTTGAAATTAACATTAGCCCTGAAGATGATGCGCTACACTGGCCCTGGAATAGGGAACATATTGGTTTTTTTCATATAATGCTTGGTGAAATAAAACACTCTTTCGATTATTACATAATGAGATACTTTCCAAACCCGGGTTTACGCCTTGACTATCGAGAAAATCAATTTTGTTATATTGATTTTCCCGAATGGCTTCAAAAACATGCGATGCCAAAATATTATAAGTTTGTCTATGATCAGGCACCGTATGCTTGTGATATTTATAGAAAGGGTAATAAGATATTTATTTCTCCTGAGCTGCAGGGGGCTTTTGTCACAGATGACATTGTGGGGCAGTTAAAAGATAAGCCTATTAAAGGTTTTCATTTGGTGGCGCTGGATCCCGACAAAGTCCAGAAAAATAATTCTCCTTACCCCCGTGATGAGCATGTTGATGTAGATCAATTTAGCCCCAACAAAGTACGGTTCCAAATTAAAAATTCCAAGGCAGGTTTCTTTTATTATGCGGATTCAACTGCGGAAGATTGGCAAGGCACTCTGAACCATCAGCCAGCGAAAATTTATACAGCTAATTTTAATTTCAAGGCCATTTTTATACCCAAAGGGGTGCATGTTCTTGAATTAGAGTTTAAGCCGAAAGTCTATATTTATTTATTATGGTTGTTTATAGCCTTCTCAATGCCAGGAATGTATATTCCAATTAAGGCACTAATGGCCAATAGAGTTTAATTTCTGTTGAATTAAAAGGGTTCTCAGGGTTTTTTTAGTTTTTAATAAGCAAAAGGCATAATCGGTATACAGCACTAATGAGAAAATACTGATTGTTGATGGTCAAATACCATTACCCATTCTAATTACTATTGTTGTTGGTCTGCTATAAGTTTTTTAGAAAACCTGGCCAGATATTGTGCGAGCAAGTAAAACCGAAATTATTTTTCCAACAGCCGGTTCTATTTTGGTATCATCCTGACCTGCCCCTATAAGTTGCATTTGGGTGGTGGTTATTAAGCATGTAAGCTATTGATGGCTGTCCATAGGGCGGGAATGGTCTGCAGATGCGCCCCTTGGACATAAAAACTTTGCCCTCCATCAGCCACTGTCCGTGCCAGCATTGTTTTCCAAGGTCGGAAATAATACGCTGGGTTTTCTATTTGAGGTTCAGTTTTATAATTATCGGGTAGGTTGTGAAGATCGCAGACGAGTGTTACAAACTTCCGAATGACTTGTCCTCTCTGATGAGCTAGGTTTCTAGCCATAGCAAGAGCTTTCAAATAAACTTCTGGTCCCATTACAGCGGTCCCAAAATTCATCACAATTCCACTTTCTAAGTTTTCTATATCGTGGGCGAAACGCAAAAAATCATTATACGAAAGAGCCCCCGTAGCCGCACCATCACAGTTTGGGTGCTCATGTATAATATCTTGACCAATACTAACGTGAACAGTGACTGGAACCCCCAAGCGAAAGGCTGCAGCCAGGATACTAATATTCTTATGAGGATAGTTTCCGTTTTCAATGGCATGCCCTATAGCTTCTCCGAGGCCAACTTGGGAGTTTTTTCTGTAGGCAAGGTTTATAATATCATTAATTTCCCCGGTCTCCTTCCATAAGCCGAATTGACCACTTTGAATATAACGGGCTACACTCTCAGTGGTTTTTCCTATTCTTGCGAACTCATAGTCGTGAATAATACCCGAGCCATTCATTGCAAGACAGGTCAAAAAACCTTTTCTCATAAGGTCAATCAAATAATGCTGAACCCCTGATCTGATAACATGCCCTCCAGCTAGCATAATCATAGCACTTCTATTTTTTCGTGCTTTGACAATATGTTGAGCTACAGCTTTAAGATTGTTGTCAATTTTCTCCTGCGGAACGGGAACCGGCTCAAGGACAGAACTTAAGTCGAGGTCATGTTGACGTTCTCTAAGCGGCTTAATCTTCAAAGCATTCCGGTCAATGAAGAGTGGGTTCATCGCATCCCTTTCTTAAAAATCGAATCATTGTAGGTCAAAATTAGTTTTTTCAGAGGGGGAGTGTTTGCTGGTACGCAGGTAGCTTAAAAAGGCCCATGAAAGTTGGAATGTTCCTTTGAGATGGATTTAGCTTTTTCTGCGACCATTACTCGCTTTTCCCCCATCAGAAGTCGAGCAGCGTGAACAAGGCTTTGCGCACTAGGGTAAAATTCTTTTTCCAAGTTTGATGCGCAAGGTGTGTTTATATTTGGCAGGGCGACCCTTTTTACTGGGGCCACCAGAGCATCAAACGCCTCTTCGCAAACCCTAGCGCAAATTTCGGCGGACACGCC
>Ga0315338_1001993_pt1 | contig 22343 bp, 18 predicted proteins | sample ASW8metaG_FD_204518 | JGI IMG/M metagenome (GOLD analysis project Ga0315338, IMG submission 204518) | Ammonia-oxidizing marine archaeal communities from Monterey Bay, California, United States - ASW #8 | ecosystem: Environmental > Aquatic > Marine > Coastal | place: USA: California | collected... | reverse complement strand
GAGGTCGCCTTCACGACCTGGCTCGATCCGCGTCTCGCCATCGAACAGGCCCGTTCGGTCGAGGCCGCACTCGCGACGCGCCTTCCGGATCAGGTCGAGGATCTGGCACGACGCGGAGCCCAGCTGGTGGCGGACCTCGAGGGATTCGACCGGGATCTCGCGGCTGCGTTCGAGACGCTCGGGGAGAGGGCGTACTTCGCCTCACACCCGATCTACGCCTACCTGGCGAGCAGATACGGTCTCGAGATCCACTCGTTCGTATGGGAGCCGGACGCCGAACCTGGTGAGGCCGAATGGCTAGATCTCGACGACGCTCGGGCGGGTTCGGATCGTGGTTGGATGCTGTGGGAAGCGGAGCCGCTCTCTTCGACACGAACGGAACTCGAGCGTCGGAACATCAGAGTCATCGTCTTCGAGGCTGCCGGGAACCGACCGGCCGACGGCGACTTTCTCTCCAGCATGCGACGCAATCTCGAAGCGATCCGTAGCGCGACGGGTCCCGATGGCTGACATCGATTCTCGAGATCTGATAGTTTTCATGAACGGAACGGAACGCATCGCAGGCCCGCAAGACGAGACTCGCGATGGCCCGCCTCCGATGCCGAATCAGTACGACCCGATTCGCTCGTCGAGCGAGAGTCAGTCGGCTGGCCCGGCGGCAAGCGGGAATCAATAAGGAGAGAGCGATGAGATTCAGACTGGCGCTCGGGGCTTCGTTGCTGGGGCTTTCGCTGGCCGTATGGATAGCGGCGACGCCGACCACGCATGCCTACGGAGAGACGCCATGCGAGGAGGTGTGCGAGGCAGCGCATCAACAGTGCATAGAAGAGTGCGGAAATCACTCGAATCCGGTGGAATGCGCCGCCCCGTGCCGCAGGACACTTCAGGATTGCACGCATCAATGTCACAGCGAATGAGGGCCTCACTCTGAGAGTCGTCCGCACGGAGGCGGCAAGATGACGCCCGGGATGTTCCGCGGATGCCGATGGCAGTTCTGCCTGGCGCTCGCGCAGGTTCTCTTCTTCTCCGTGAGTTGCCAGGACGCCGCTCCGCCGATCATCGGGCCGGGGACTCCGGCGCAATGGACCGCCTTCGGTGGGTCGCCGGGCGGCACGCACTACTCGACCGCGACGCAGATCACGCCCGACAACGTGCACGCCCTCGAACTCGCCTGGGAACATCGCTCGGGCGACATCCGGCATCCCCGCGCGCCCGACGGTGACGAGCCGCCCGTGACGGCCAACGGCTTCCAGACGACACCGATCGTGGTCGACGGCACCCTCTACTACTGCTCGTCTTTCAACAAGGTCTTCGCCCTCGATGCCGAGAGCGGCGAGGAGAAATGGCGCTTCGATCCCGAGGTCGACCGGGATGCCTACATCCTTCCGAACTGCCGGGGCGTGAGCAGTTGGCGTTCCGGAGAGCCCGGCCGATGTGAACACCGGATCTTCCTGGGAACCCTCGATGCGCGATTGATCGCGCTCGACGCGGAGACCGGCGAGCGCTGCGACGACTTCGGCGATAGCGGCGAGGTCGACGTCACGCATCGGATCTCGAAGCATCTGCCGATCGAGTACAGCATCACTTCGCCTCCAGCGATTCTCGGCGACATGGCGATCACCGGCTCGCTCGTGCTCGACAACTCCCGAACCGACGCGCCGAGCGGCGTCGTACGCGCCTACGACGTGCGAACCGGCGAGTTGCGCTGGGCTTGGAACCCGATTCCGCCCGGCATGGAGGGGCTGAACGAAGACGGCACCTACCTGAGCGGCACGACCAATGTGTGGTCGATCATCGCGGTCGACGAGGAGCGCAACCTCGTCTTCGTCCCGACCGGCAATACCAACCCGGACTATTTCGGTGGGCATCGTAAGGGACTCGACCACTATTCGAGTTCGGTCGTGGCGCTCGACGGCGCGACCGGTGAAGTGGTCTGGCATTTCCAGATGGTCCATCACGATCTCTGGGACTACGACACGCCCGCGCAGCCGACCTTGATGGACCTGCGGCTCGGCGACGAGACGATTCCGGTCGTCGTGCAGGTCACGAAAATGGGCATGACGTTCGTCTTTCACAGGGAAACCGGTGAGCCGGTCTTTCCCGTGGAAGAGCGGCCCGTGCCCCAGGATCCCGTAGAGGGCGAGTACCTGTCTCCGACGCAGCCCTTTCCGACACATCTTCCGCACTTGCTTCCCCCGCTCACCTCCGACGATGCCTGGGGCTTCACCTTCATCGACCGCGGGGCATGCCGCGACAAAATGGATTCCCTGCGCAACGAAGGCATCTACACGCCACCGTCGCTCGGGGGCTCGGTCAACTATCCGAGCAATGGCGGTGGGAACAATTGGGGATCCCCGGCGATCCACCTGGACGAACAGGTGATGCTCGTCGTGACCTGGCGGATGGCCGCCTCGTCGAAGTTGATCCCTCGCGACGAATGCGACGGCGTGTACCAGAAGCAGTTTGGCACGCCGTATTGTGTCGAGACGGACCTCGTCTCATCGCCGCTCGGTGTCCCGTGCATCGAGCCGCCCTGGGCCACGCTCGACGCTGTCGATCTCGAGGCGGGCAAGCTCCTCTGGAGTGTGCCCCTCGGCACGACGCGTAACCTCGCTCCGTTCCCGTTCTGGTGGATCGAGGGTGTGCCGGGCGTCGGTGGCCCGATCGTCACGCAGACCGGCCTGGTGTTCATCGGCGCCTCACTCGATCATTTCTTTCGTGCCCACGATCTCGCAACGGGTGAGGTCCTCTGGAAGGCGGACCTTCCGACCTCGGCCAACTCCGTTCCGATGACCTTCCAGGTGCGAGAGGGTGGGCGGCAATACGTCGTCGTCGCGGCCGGCGGACATTGGGGCGCTCCGAATCCGCCGGGCGATCATCTGATGGCGTTCGCCCTTCCCGAGTAGCGGAAGAGACGCAGGGACGATCGAAACGGGCGGCGCGTCCCTCGGGCTGGACTATCGTGACTCGACAAGAGATGCGCGAAGACATGAAGGGAGAATCGAGATGAGTTCATTCTGTGAGGATCGCGTCGCGATCGTGACCGGAGCCGGTCGCGGGATCGGGCGCGAATACGCATTGATGCTGGCCGAACACGGCGCCAAGGTCGTCGTCAACGATCTCGGCGGCGCGCGAGACGGAGAGGGTGCGGACTCCGGTCCCGCCGACGAAGTCGTCGAGGAGATTCGCAAGGCCGGCGGTGAGGCCGTGGCGAACGGCGCAAACGTGGCTGACTTCGATTCGGCAAAGTCGATGATCCAGCAGGCGATCGACACCTATGGTCGGCTCGACGTCCTCGTGAACAACGCTGGAATTCTGCGAGATCGCATGCTCGTGAACATGAAGGAGAGCGAGTGGGACGCGGTCATCGAAGTCCATATGAAGGGCACGTTCGCTCCCGCACATCATGCGTCGTCCTACTGGCGTGAGCAGAGCAAGGCGGGCAATCCCGTCGACGCCCGACTGATCAACACGACGTCGGTCTCGGGTATCTACGGCAACGCCGGCCAGACGAACTACGGCGCGGCCAAGGCGGGCATCGCCGCCTTCAGCATCATCGCCTCCCGCGAGCTCGGTCGTTATGGCGTGACCGTGAACTGCATCGCGCCGGGAGCGCTGACGCGATTGACGGAGGATCTGCAGCCGGGCGAGATCACGGACGACATGCGCGAGGCTCAGAGTCCGCGCTGGATCGCGCCGATCGTGACCTGGCTGGCGAGCGCCGACTCGCGCGACGTGACCGGACGCGTGTTCGAAGCCTCGGGCCGAGTCCTGGCGATCGCCGAAGGCTGGCATCGCGGTCCGACCGTGAAGCCCGTGCAGGACCCGACGACGCTCGGCCCGATCGTGCGGAAGATGGTCGGCGAAGCCCGCCTGAATGCGGGAATGAACGGTGAGGATCTCGACGGCGGACTGGGCTGAGTCCCGGCGAACCGGATCAGGGATCTTCGACCGGGAAGCTCTCGAGCTCGACGTAGCCTGGCCGCGCGAGCCGCGACGCGCGAAGTCGAGCGGGGCCGTGTTGCTAGATCGAGACCTGGTTCTTGCCGGCCGCCTTGGCGCGATAGAGCGCAGCGTCGGCACGCGCGAGCAGCTCCGTGGCGTCGTCAGCGTCGGTCGGGCAGACGGCGATCCCGATGCTGAGCGTCGGGGCGAGGTCGATCCCGTTCATCTTCATGCCCGCATGCTCGACGGCGAGTCGCATCGTCTCCGCCGATTCGCGGGCAGCCTCGAGGTCCACACGCGGCAGGAACGCGCAGAACTCGTCGCCGCCGAAGCGGCAGGCGTGGCCGCCGTTCCCCAGGTGGAGGGCGATGATGCGCCCCGTCTCGCCGATCACGTGAGCACCGAAGAGATGTCCATGGGTGTCATTGATGCTCTTCACGCCGTCCATGTCCATCATCAATAGAGCGAGTGGGGCGGCGTGCGAAGGTGACGTAGCGACGGCGTGGGCGACCGCGTGGGCGAGTGCGTCATCGAAGCGGCGCTTCGACTCGAGGCCCGTGAGCGGGTCCTGCCCGACGATCTGGGCGACTTCGGTCTGGTAGCCGAGATCGATGTCGTCGGCGAGTGCGAAGCGGAGCACGGTATCGCCGACGAAGATCTTGTCGCCGTCTCGAAGACTCCGCTTCGTGTCGACGGCTTCGCCTCCGACCCAGGTCCCGTTCGTCGATCCCAGATCCGACAGCACATAACTCGCATCTTCGTTCCGATCGATGCTGATGTGTCGGCGGCTCACGCCATCGTCCTGGAGACGAAGGTCGACGTCCTGACCGCGCCCGATCGAGACACTCGACTCGATCACCACATAACTTCCGAGATCGTGATTCGCACCGCGAATCACGGTCAGGTATCCGCGTGAGAGAAGGGCCTTGTCGCGCTCGATCGGGGCTCGCAGGATGACGACCGTGGAGCTCTCGCCGTCGAGGCTGGGTCGCGGCTTCGTGTCGTCGTCGGGGCTCATGCGAGAGGCGCCTCCTGCCCTCCCAGCATACACGCCTTCGCCGGATGTCGTGACGCAGAGTGCCGTCTCCCCGCGCGGCGATCTCCCCGACGAGGACGCTAGACGAGGCTTTCGGGAGTCTCCAGCGCCTGCTTGATGCCCTCGAGCGTTCGCGCCGCGTAGAGGCCGTCTTCGACTCGCTCATCGAAGGTGTACTTCACTTCGATGACCCGCTTGCCTTCCCGCGATGTGTGGACGTGGCCCACGACCGCGAAGATCGAACAGGTGCCGTATTCCCAGACATGGTGGTAGCCGGCGTCGAGGCCGACTGATCCGAGGTTGGCGACGAAGACGGAGCTGAAGAGCGGATCGTTCTCGATCATCTTTCGCGGCATGATGCCCAGGTCGTTGGCGAGGGAGATCAGCTTGATGCCCCACCGAATCAGGAAGCCCGGCACATTGAGCGCCAACTTCATTTCCTTGTCCGCGGTGCTGAGCTTTCCACGTCGCCTTGCCACGAGTTCCTCTCGGAACGAGTCGACCATGCGCGTCAGGCGTTCGTCGTGTTCGAAGCGACGCTTGATCGTCAGGAGCGGGGATCCATCCAGGAATTCCTGCTTGGCGCTATACGTGATCCAGACGCCATCGCGCTGCCAGAGCTTCCCGCCAGCGACGAAGCGATTGATACCCGGGCGTCTATGGAACGCGTTCGCGAGCGCCTTCAGGTACAAATGGAAGAGCGTGATCCGATGGTCGTCGGGCCTCTGTTTATTTTGTTCTTCGAGGAAGACGAGCGCAGGTTCGACTTCGATCTCCGACGTGTAGTACACCAGGGAATCGTTCCGGCGAGGCGAGATGTAGGGCATGAAGCGCCTGATTCGAGAGAGGCCCTCGACCCGTCTTGCATCCGCTCTCCATCCGAACATTGGTTGCTCCCCCGCTGGCGACATCGTGACGATCGACTGTACGCCGGACCGATCCCGCGACACTGGCGTCCTCTTCGGCGAGTCGGCCTGCTCTCGCGATCGCGAAATGGTTCTTTGGCCGTCGGCCGGACATCGAATGGTGAGGGTGTCGACCTACGACCGGCCTCCTCGGCGATGTACAGGCTTCTTCTCGGCGACTCGGAGACGGATGCATTCCCGCGGTCTGCAGCGCGGATTGCCTCCCCCGTTCGCAGAGGCATCCGAGGGCGGCAAGTCGAACTGTCTTCTCACGTCGATTCCGTGACCGGACGATGAAGGGATGCGTGAGACGTGGCGCGGCTCACGAGGTGTCGATGCGCGCGGTGGAGTTGGATGATGATCGAAGTTCTTGGTGCTCTTGGGCTGGTGGCCTTCTTGATTGCGAGCGTCGCGATCGGCGTGCGTCTGCTGATGATCGGGTCACGCACTGGAAACGTGCCGGAACTCGCGATCGGTATCGGCTTCGTCGTCGGGGCGGTCGTGGGTTACGTCCCGGAGACGGTCGTGCTTTCGACCGACCTGATGGATCCGCAGACCGAGACGTCGGTGCTCGCGATGACGCAGATCGCGCTGCGAGGAGCACCACTGGCGCTCGTCGTCTTCACCGTCTCCGTCTTTCGCCCCTCCGAACTCTGGGCGCGAGCACTCGCGGTCTCGATCCTGGTTGCGCTCGTCGTGAGCTGGGTGGCCTTTCCGAGCACCCGGATCTACGCCCAGAGTGATGTCGATGTCTTCTGGTACGACGTCTTTGCCGTATCCCGTTCTCTTGCGGCGGCCTGGGCAGCGGCGGAATCCTTTCTCTACTACAAGAGAGCGCGACTCCAGGTGAATCTCGGCTTGATGTCTCCCGTCCTCGCGAACCGCTTCTGGCTCTGGGGCGTCGGGCTCTCGGCGCTGACGGCGCTCATGGGCTCGACCATCTGGGCCGCACTGCTCGGGATCGATCCGGCCGTTTCGGGATGGGTGCTCCTCGAGTCGCTCTTCGGAATGATGGGCGCCTTCACGCTCTGGCTGACCTTCTTCCCCGGCCGGGCCTACAAGCGCTATGTCGATCGCAAGTGGAGCATCGCGCAGGGTGGCCCGGAGGTGCCGATCGATGGCTGAATCCGCGGCGTTCGAGCATCTGTGTAGTCTGCTCGAAGCGGATACCGCGCTCGATCGCTTGGAATCGCGCGGCACGGTCCGAATCCTGCTGAAGAAGGCCGGATTGACGCCGCGCGACGTCGAGTCGAAGCAGCTCGCATTCGTCGTGGGCAAGCTCCTTCGCGAGGAGCTCGATGCTCGTGGTGTGGATGGGGCGGACGAGATCTGTGAGCGGGCCGCGATCGCGCTCAGGATGTTGAACGAAGAGGTTCGCGACAACAATCCTTCGAGCGTTTTCGAGCGCATGGTCGCCGACTAGTCGGCCGCCACGTCGGGAAGGGTCGCGTTCGGTTCCTCACGGGCCACGCGGATCGCGCGACACCGAGCGGGTCAGTCGTTCTCGGCAGGGAGCGGCCCCAGCATGTCTTCGGCTCGAACCCAACGGTCGAAGTCCGTTTCGCTCACCAGCTCGAGAGACAAGGCCGCCTCTTTGAGGGAGATCCGCTCGCGATGGGCATGTCCGGCGATCTTGGACGCCGCTTCGTATCCGATGTGCGGGGCGAGTGCCGTGACGAGCATCAGCGATCGTTCGACCATGTCGTCGAGCACCTCTCGGTCGGGTTCGAGGCCCGATACGCAATGTCGATCGAAGCTCCTCGCCGCATCGCCCAACAGGCGAATCGATTGCAGGGTGCAATGCGCGATGACGGGCTTGCAGACATTGAGCTCGAATCGACCTTGTGAGGCGGCGAGGCCGACGGTCGTGTGGTTCCCGAAGACGCGCAGACAGACCATGATGAGGGCTTCCGCCTGCGTGGGATTGACCTTGCCGGGCATGATCGAGGACCCGGGTTCGTTCGCCGGGATCGTGATCTCGCCGAGTCCGCAGCGCGGACCCGAGGCGAGGAGTGCTACGTCCCCCGCGATCTTGAAGAGGGCGCCGGCAAGCGTCGAAAGGGCGCCCGAAACGGCAGAAATGGCTTCGTGTCCGGCCAGGGCGGCGAATTTGTCGGGGGCTGACACGAGGGGCAGGCCGGTCTTTTCCGCGAGCGACGCGGCGATCGCGACATCGAAGCCTTGCGGCGAGTTCATTCCGGTTCCGACCGCTGTCCCGCCTGCAGCGAGCTCGTAGAGCAGGGGAACGCAGCCTTCGAGCGCGCGGCGGGCGACTCGGATCTGGCCGAGCCAGCCTCCGATTTCCTGGCCGAGTGTGAGTGGTGTGGCGTCCTGGAGGTGGGTGCGGCCAATCTTCGAGACCTCGGCGTACTCGGCACGCTTCCGATCGAGCGTCGAGCACAGGTCGTCGAGCGCGGGCTCGAGTTCGTCGCGAATCGCGAGCGCCACGGAGAGATGCATCGCGGTCGGAAAGGTGTCATTGGTCGATTGCGAACGATTCACATCGTCGTTCGGATGGATCGCGTTCGCGTCTTCGGGATCCAGCCCGGCGAGCTCGTTGGCGCGATGGGCGACCACTTCGTTGCAATTCATGTTGCTCTGGGTGCCCGAGCCGGTCTGCCATACGCGCAGGGGAAAATGCGCGTCCAGGTCGCCGCGGGCGACCTCTTCCGCGGCGCGCATGATCCATTTCGTCTTCTCGGCGGAGAGATCCGTCAACCGTTCGTTCACGCGGGCAGCGGCCTGCTTGATCAGCCCATAAGCGTGGATCAGGGGAGGGGGCATCCTCTCTTCGCCGATCTCGAAATTCGCGAGGCTGCGTTGAGTCTGTGCGCCCCAATGCACGTCTTCCGGAACCTCGATCGTCCCCATACTGTCGCGTTCGCGTCGGAAGGTCACTCGGTTCCCCTCGGTCCCGATGATATCGGTCGCCCGATCCTTGTCGCCTTCGAGGCCGGATTCACATGACGAAGTCGACCCCCTCGATTTGCGCAGTCGGGTCGAGTGCATCATGCTTCGGCGCCTCTGGGGACGGGGCGGACCTGGCGAATTGGTCAGGCCAGGCCCGACGCCCAGATGCGGCCTGTCAGAGTGTCGCCGGTCCAGCCGGATGAAGTCGAGAGGAGCTGCGGTGCCGAGCGTGTCCGAGAAGGGCTGGTTGCCCAGGCTTCTGACCGACATCAATCCCCGAACGATCTACTTCTATTCCGTGATCATCGGTCTGCTCGCAGGCGTCGGCGCGCTCGTCTTCAACGAGCTGCTGCATCTCGCGACCGACGTCACGATGCGTATGTGGGTTCGGCTCCCGCTACCGGTTCCGCATGGCGAGGCGGTCGACGGCGTCGTGATGTCCACTCCGAATGGGCCGATGCGGCCCTGGCTCCTCGTACTCCTGCCCGTTCTCGGCGGGGTCGTGTCGGGTCTGCTCGTCCGCACCTTCGCGCCCGAGGCGGAAGGTACGGGGACCGACGGGTACATCGACGCGTTCCACAACAAGGGCGGCGTCATGCGACGCCGGGTTCCCCTCGTGAAGTCATTGGCGACGATCGCGACACTCTCCTCGGGCGGTAGCGCGGGGAAGGAGGGGCCAGTCGCGCAGATCGGTGCGGGAATCGGATCGGCTGTCGGTCGCGTCCTGAAGATGGGAGCGCGCGCTCGACGGACGCTCATGGTGGCCGGCGCGGCAGGTGGGCTCGGCGCGATCTTTCGCGCGCCGCTGGGCGGCGCGCTGACCGCGGTGGAAGTCCTCTACAAGGAAGACCTGGAAACCGACGCACTCACGCCGGCGATCCTCTCGTCCGTGACGGCGTATACGGTCTTCTGTTCGGTGAAGGGCTTCGATCCGGTCTTTGCCTACGAAGGCGAAGCGTTCCGTTCGGTCATGGTCCTTCCCTTGTACGCGATTCTGGGACTCGTCTGCTCAGGGGTCGGCTACCTCTACATCAAGTTCCTTCACGGCTCGAAGCGACACTTCTTCGATCGATTACCGGTCAACCGATACCTCGTGCCGCCGATCGGCGGCCTGTTGGTCGGACTCGTGGGCCTCGCCTATCCGCAGGCGATGGGGCAGGGCTTCGGTTATGTGCAGCAGCTCATCCTCGGCGAGCCGATCGACGCGCTGCGTACCGGTTTCGAGTTCCTGGCCATGCTCGCCGTACTCAAGATCGTGACGACTTCCTTCACGATCTCCTCCGGCGGCTCGGGGGGTGTGTTCGCTCCGAGTCTCTTCATCGGCGCCATGCTCGGTGGCAGCGTTGGCATGCTGAGCCAGCAGCTCTTCCCCGCCTACGTCCCGGATGTCACGCCCTTCGTGGTCGTGGGGATGGGGGCCTTCTTTGCCGGCGTCGCCAATGCTCCGATCGCGTCGCTCATGATGGTCTGCGAGCTGACCGGCGCCTACGAACTGCTTCCTCCCCTGATGATCGTGGCGATCGTCGCGCTCATGACGTCGCGGCGTTGGTCGATCTATACGATGCAGGTCGCCGACAAATTCTCGACGAAGGCGCATCTCTGGGAGATGAATCCAAACGACCTGAAGCGCACGACGATCGGTGACGCCATGCGCGGGCGATACAGTCGGACGGCCGTCATCGCCCACCATCTTCCCCTCGCGCAGGTCGAAGCCTTCGCGGTCGAGTCGGGAGAGAGTGACCTGCTACTCGAGAACGCCGGAGGAAAGCTCGTCGGATTGCTGGCCCTACGCGATCTGTCCCACAAGGAGGATCTGGAACACGTGGGCTCTCTGGCGCTTGCCGACGACCTGACCAATCGACGCACGATGTCTCTCTATCCCGACGAGAATCTGATCAGCGCCCTCGAGTTCTTTGGTGAGGGCGATTTCGACAAATTGCCAATCGTCGAACGCGAGAGTCAGCGCCTTCTCGGCTACATCCAGTACGCCGACATCATCGACTTCTATCGACGACAGCATCCGGCGCCGGAGGATCAGCCAACGGCTTCGGGACTGGGTGCATGAGCGTCAGCAGAATCGCGGCGCCACGAGAGCCGGCGAGGTCGTCGCAAGGCGATCGCTTTCAAGGACGAATCGAGTAGTAGCTCGCCTCAGTCGGCCAATCGCGCATTCACGTAGTCGCGAATCAACGCGCGATGCTGGCGCGTGACCTCGGTGAAGTGCACACCGAAATGGCGCCCCTCGTTTCCGCCGTCGGTCTGATGCTTGATGACGCCCCGGGCGAGGAAGGAACGTTCTCCGGGTAGCGTGATGACGAGTTCGACCTCCTCGTCGAGGTCGCATCCGGCGAAGCCATGATGGACGTACACGCCGATACCGGTCTGACTGACGTTCCTCGCGTTGAGCACATCCAGACTGCCCACACCCATCACATGAATCTCGACCGGTGCGACGCGGCTCGGCACGACCCGGCGATTGTCGCGATCCAGGTTCAGGAATGAAACGGCGGAGAGGAGGCCCATCCCGGTTGAATCGGAGCGGCTTCGAAACGACTTGAATCGGAGGTCGATTCCTGCGCAGGCGATGCGGGAGCTGCCGACGGCTTGCCCACTTCGTGCCGCCCGATTCGAGAGTCGAGCTTGCAGGGCGTTCAGCCCGCGATTTCGAAGCTGATCGCCACGACAGACATCGGTGGCAGCTGAGCCACGGCGACTCCGGCATCGATCTTCACGTCGTCGAAGGGTTCGGCCCGAATCAAGTCCGGTTGTTCGAAGGAATTCGCCGCCTTGGGGTCGGGGCCGGTCACGATTTCGGCGTCGGCCACGGAGAGAAGACCCCGGCGATCGAATTCGATTCGGAGGGGGCCGGCCTCATCGATGCTGCGGTTCGAGGCGAAGACATGCAATCGATCTCCATCGAGGATCGCGCTCGAATCGATGGTGTGGACTCGGCCGTTCGTCTGACCCTCGTAGCTCGGTCCGTCGATCGAGGGTCGGAGGGACTGGCCCGTGCGTCGCTTCGTGTACATCTCGAAGACGTGGAAGATCGATTGGAGCAGCATGTCGTCGCCCCGCGTCAGGATCGGCGCGATCACGTTCACGATCTGCGCGATGTTCGCGATCTTGACCACATCGGCGTGGCGGATGAAGCTGTTGAAGAATCCAGCCACGACGAGCGCGTCCTCGAGGTTGTAGACCTCCTCGATCAGATGGGGCGCGTGCTTGCCCGCGCCGTCCATGTCCATGTTCTTGTACCAGACGTTCCACTCGTCGAAGCAGAGGTACGCTCGCTTCTGGCTCTTCCGCTTCGCCTGGACGAAGCGACAGGCAGCGTCCATCTCCTCGATCTGTCGGTCGATCGAATTCGTGACTGCCAGGAAGTCGGGCGTGTCGCCGGCTCGGTTGTCGACGTAGCGATGCAGGCTGATGTAGTCGGCGTAGTCGCCGAGGTGTTCGAGGACCTCGCGATCCCACTGCATGTACGTGTTCAGCCAGATCGCGCAGGAGCCGCAAGCGATCAGCTCGATCGATCGGTCGACGTCCTTCATCATCTTCGCCGCCTGCCGGGCTCGGATCGCGTACTGATCGGCCGGGACATGGCCGAGTTGCCAGGGGCCGTCCATCTCGTTTCCCAGGCACCAGAGTGGGACCGCGTGCGGATCTTCGCTGCCGTTGTCGGCACGCATGTTCGAGTAGAGCGTGCCAGCGGGCGAGTTGCAGTACTCGACCCAGTTGCGCGCCTCTTCGGGCGTCCCTGTACCCAGGTTCACGGAGAGCATCGGCGTCCAGTCGAGTTTGCGACAAAGGCTGATGAACTCATCGGTGCCGAACTGATTCGTCTCGATGCTCTGCCAGGCGAGCTCGCGCACGGTCGGTCGTGACTCGCGCGGCCCGACGCCATCCATCCAGTGGTAGCCGGACGCGAAGTTTCCTCCCGGATAGCGGATCACGGGCATCGAGAGTCGATCGAGCGCCCCCGCCACGTCTCTGCGGATTCCCTCGACATCGGCGTGCTTCGATGCCGGCTCGAAAACACCTTCGTAGACGCAGCGTCCCATGTGCTCGAGGAATCCACCGAAGATGCGTGGGTCGACGTCATCGACCGCAAAGGAAGGGTGAAGGGTAAGGGTCGTTTCGTCCATGGATCCGAGGATTCCTCCGCAACTTTGCAACTCTTCAACTCTACAACTCTACAACTCGTGAGATGGGCCTACTGGGTCGATCGGGCATAACAGGATGACTCGATTGCGATCCGACTCGTCTGCGGCCCCGAGATTGCCAGCGCGAGCTCGAAAAGGCAATCAAGTGGTATCCGCGTTCGGTCGATTTTTCTTCTGCGGCCGAATCTCCCGATCGGGTCCCAGGTTTCGGACCACGCCGCGACGGAGAGGCCGGGGAGAGCCGTGCGCGAATTCGGATCATTCCTCGTCGAGCGAGAAGTTCTCAGCCAGCACGAGCTGGACGAGGGACTGCGTTTTCAGGCCGTCTACGGCGGCCGCATCGGCACCTGCCTGCTGGATCTCGGCTACCTCGTGATCGAGGAGCTGGCCGCCCATCTGAGTGACTATTTCGATGTTCCTATTCCGCCGCCCGATTGGGCCGACCAACCCGACCCGAAAGCGGCGGCCGTCGTTCCGACCCCCTTGATCCGACAGATCCAGGCGCTGCCGCTCAAATTGGAGAAGGCGAAGCTGCACGTGGCGATGATCGATCCGCGGAACGAAGAACACGTCGACTTCCTCAGGATGGCTTCGGCGCGCGAGGTCGTTCCCTACGTCCTACCCGAGAAGACCATTGTCTGGCTGCTCGAGTCGCATCTCGGTATCGACCGGAATCCCCGCTTCATCGGCATGATCAGTCGGCCCCGTGGAATCGGAATGAGTGATGAGGAGGCCGAGGCCGCTACGCCCCTCGCTCGAGCCAGGCGACGCTCGCGCACGATATTGGACGACGAGGCAGCGCCCACCGCCGAGCGGGTCTCGGCGCAGTCGTCGTCTGCGGCGCCCGAGGCAGCGGAGACGGACCTTTCGGAGGCCGACGAAACCGACGAGATCATCCTCCTCGATGAGCTCGTCGCGGAGCCCGTTTCGCAGGAGGGTTGGGAGCTTCCGGACAGCACGCCCGACGCACCGCCGATGGACGCCGGGTTCTCTTCGCACGTCGCTCATCTCGAGGCCGAGCTGCATGGCGCCACCGAGCGCGACGAGATCGTCCGCCTTGGACTGCTCCTGGCCAGCTCCTACGCGCGGGTCGCAGGGCTCTTCGTGGTGCGAAGCAACTTTGTTTCGGGATTTCGGGCGAGCACGCCGGAGATGACCGCGAACATGGCCTCCATCGAGATTCCCCTCGATGCGCCCAGCATGCTCACGTATCCCGCGATGAGCCGGATGCCGTTTCGCGGAACGCCACCGCCCGATGGCATCGACGGCCGCCTGATCGACTCGCTCGGTCGGCAAGACGTCCGCGACGTGTTCGTCCACCCGATCATCATTCGCGATCGAACGGTGAACATGCTCTACGCGGACAACGGGGGAGATGCCTTCGGCGAAACGTCGATCGCGGCGCTGACCGCGCTCTGTGATTGCCTGGCGCGCGCCTACGAGCGCCTGCTGCTGGCGAGCAAGAAGTCCGACTGACGGATCAGCTGCGCTTCGCCTTGTAGGCCTGCCAGGCGGCGACGGTGTCGACCTCTGCCGGCTCGTCCCCCGACTCGGATGCGAGCAGTCCGCGCGCCTCGAGAAGCTGCGAGATGTAACGGATCATGATGTCCGTCTCGAGATTGATCTCGTCGCCGATCTCGAGTTCGAGCATCGTCGTATGCGCCTGCGTGAAATTCACGAGCGATACGGAGAAGGTCGTTTCCGTCTTGCCGATCACGGTCAGGCTCACGCCATCGATACAGATGGGTCCGCGCGGGACGATGTTGGCGAGCAGGCGCCCGGGCGCCTCGAAATCGAGGATCACGGCGGCACCGTCGTCGCGCCGTCCGCGGAGCTTGCCCGTTCCTTCGACGACGCCGCGGACCACATGTCCGCTCAGGCGATCCTCCGATCGAACCGAGCGCTCGAGATTCACGCGACGCCCGGTCTCGAGCCGGGCGAGGTTCGTGCAGCGGTAGGTCTCGGGCATGACGTCGAAGCTCATCAGCGACCCGTCGAGCCGCGTCACGGTCAGGTCGACGCCGTCGACGGCGATGCTGTCGCCCAGCCGGGTCGTGTCTCGAACGTGTTCCCCTCGGACCTTCACGAAGCCGTCCTGTGCTTCGACCACGATTCCGACCTCTTCGACGATTCCAGTGAACATGCGATGACCTCCGTTGTACGGGCAATATTCCGACCCTAGCGGAATCGACCGGATCCACCATTCGGGGTCGTTTCACTTCAGGAATAGGTTTTTTCGACCGTCTGTCAGGACGATAGGTTCGGATCATGTGGGATCAATTCTGGAGTCCTCCGAGCGGCGACCTCGGTCGCGCTGCCTATGCAAGCGAACGCTTCGCGGCGCGCATCCGTCTGCTGGTCCTGTGCCTACTGGCATTCATCCCCATCATGCAGCACCTGAACGGCGACGCGGTCGGCGAGATTCTGGTGGGCACGTTCTGCCTGACGTTCGGCATCGTCCATTCGCTCGTCCAGATTGCCGCCACGCGACAGGCGATCGGGCGACGCTGGCTCGGGCTCGCGAGCTCGCTCGGCGACGTGACCTTCATCTCCGTGGCATTGGTCGGCATCCTGATGACTTCAGGTCCGGCTGCGGTCGTCAACAACAAGGTGCTCTTTGCCGCCTACTTCCTGGTCATCGCGTGCACGAGTCTGCGCTACGACCCGCGGATCTGCGCGGCGGTCGGCTTGCTCGCGATCGCGCAATACGGCGGACTGGTGGTCTTCGCGGCGACCCGTTGGGATCAGATGGCGTTGCTCTACGGCGCCAACGAGCACGGTGCGCTCAAGGTCTCGGCACAGATCGGACGACTGGTCGTCCTCGCTGCCGCCGCTGGCATCGCCGCCGCGACCGTCGTCCGGATGCGCAGGCTGGCGCTGCTCTCGACGCGTGATTCGATGACCGGTCTCGTGAATCGCCGATTCCTCGACGAACGACTGCAGGAGGTCTGTGGGCATTGGGAACGCGACCCGCTCCCCGTCGCGCTGGTCCTCGTCGACGTCGATGGCTTCAAGGAGTTCAACGACCGTTATGGCCACCCGGCCGGCGATGTCGCGCTCCGGTCTCTGTCGATCGTGCTCAAGGAGTGCTTTCGTGCTTCGGATACGGTCGCACGTTTCGGTGGTGAAGAGTTCGCCGTTCTGATGGAAGGCGCGACGAGGGAGACGGTTCATCGGCGCTGCGAAGAGCTTCGCGCGCGACTGGCGGAGACTCCCATCCCGACGGTGCACGGTGCGCGTATCACGATCAGCGCGGGCGTCGCGATGGGACCGGACGACGGGGAACGTCCGATGGATCTCGTCGCCGCGGCCGACCGCCGCCTCTACGACGCGAAGTCGAGCGGGCGTAATCGCGTTCACTATCCCTCGAAGGACTGGGTGCGCGACATCAGGATCGAGCGCGACGACTACGGGATGTCCCCGGCCACGTAACGGCCGAGCGGGACTCGTCGCGGTTCGCGTCGACTCAATACACGATCTCCATTCGGAATCGAGATTGTTTGTTACATGCTCGATTTCTGTTCGCCGGCGCGCAGAAGGCGAACCGGTACGATCGCGGGATCGAGCATCCGTTGAATGCCCTCAGCGCGGCTTGACCGCCGGCCAATCTGGCGATGTACCGCGCCAAGCAGGGCCGCGGCTCGACCGTGCGCATGGTCTCCTGATCTGACTCGGAAGACGGGCTTGGACTAAGCCTGGTCGATCGCTTCCGTCGCGCGCGCCGCGCGGGTTCGGACCCAGTTCAAATACATCTCGCTCGGAGCAAAGGTGAGCGTCCAGGTGATCGCGCATGCGAGGCCCGAGGTCGACTGCAGAAGGGCAGGGATCGGGTTCGTAGTCGGGTCGATGCCGGTGATGCTCGTGACGACGAGTCCGATGTCCACGATGGCAGAGACGCCGGTGCCGAGGACCCAGACGCTGAATCGGTTCACGACGACCGGGTCGGAGAGGCCCAGGGCCAGGCGCTTCCGGAGTGACGTGCGGTAGGCAAAGGCTTCGATCGAGGCCCAGCAGAACGCAAGCGCGAAACTCGTGCCAATCATGGCCCCGCCCCAACGCATGAGCGGATCGAGCGCAGGCGAAATGCCGGAGTGCTGGATTCCGCTCCACGCGGAGAGGCCCGACCCGCAGAGGCCGATGACGGCGATGATTCCAACGAGGAGTGCGCCGAGCGCCGACTCGGGGCGAAACACGACGCGTGTGAACAGGGCGAGGGCGACGAGGCAAATAAAATACGCCGTGTTCGCACCGATCGAGAGTCCGATCGCGGCCCACGCCGGAAGCGCGCTCGCGGAGGTCACGAGGAGGAGGAACATCGGGTACGCCACGGCGCCGAAGGAGAGCATGCCGATGCCGATGAGTCGTTCGGGGCGTTGTCCGGTCCGCTTCGACAAGAGAAAGAGTCGGAGTCCGACCCAGGTGCCGGCCAGCATGGTCAAGAAAGCTGAGGCGATCGCGAATAACTGCACAAGCATCTCCTGCCGGGAAGAAGAACCGACTACAGCACGGGAGGATCGTCCTCCGGGGACCGGAACTTGATGCTGAACCTCTTGGACTAACTCCGTCGGAACCGATCGAGCAGCTTCTTCCGCTTCGACTGTGAGCTGCCGGGATCGATCAGGCACATCTCCTGCACGAGGGCAGGGCTGTCGGGATTGGCTCGAAGCGCTCGCCGCAGCACCTTCGCTGCCATCTCCAGCTCACCCGTCTCCCGGAAGATGCGACTCAGGAAGAGAAGGGGCTTCTCGCGATTGGGCGAGATCTTGACGCCCTTGGCGACATGCTCGAGCGCCTCACGCTGGATGATCGAGTTCTCGGGGTTCGAGAGGTAGAGCGAGTACCCGAGGTAGGCGGCGTAGTCGCCCTGTTCCGGATCGAGATGGACTGCCATCCCGAACGATTCGGCCGCCTGGCGGTAGTCCTCGTGTTTGAGGAAGCCTTCGCCCGTACGGAACCAGCTCTCGGCTTCGACGGCGCGTGAGCCGCTTTCGCGATTGGGCTCTTCTTCGACGACGGGTTGCTTCTTTTTCTTCTTGCGGAGACCCGAGAAGGCGCGCCGCATGTCGGCGCTGCGAACACGCTGATAGGCCTGGTCGAAGCGTCGGACGGTGTCCTTCGCGCGTGTCTGAATTTCCTCGGGTTGGCTCGAATCATCGCCGAGCTGCAGCTGCGCGAGCAACTGGTCGAAGGCGGCTCGCACGTCGGCGTCGGGACTCGTTTCGTCGATGCCGAAGAGTTCGAAGTCGTCCTCGCTATCGAGACGCTCGGCGAGGTCATCGAGCATGCCCGCGAAGCTGGAGGACAGGTCGGGAGCGGCTTCGGTCTGGGTCTCGACTGGATCGTTCGACGGCTCGGGCGGCTGTCTTTCCGGGGCTCGAGCCTGGGGAAGCGTCCGGACTTCGTCGGGCTCGCGCAGCTCGAGTTCGTCGTCGAGGATGAGGACCGCGGCCTCCCCGAGCTCGACTCCGCCCATCGCGCAGAGCGCGAAGAGCGTGCGTGCGTCGAGCGTCTCCGATTCGAGGATGTCGGCGACCGTCCGGTCGCCCATCAACGCCTCGATCTGTCTGCGCTGTTCCGTCGTGAGCTGATGACCATCGATTCGATTCGGAGCGTGCTGCGCGAATGACGCGTAGAGATTGGCGCGACGCTCGAGCGCGTTTCGGATCGCGGCGTCCGGCGTACGCGAGATGCCGCTCTTCAAGACCTTCGTCGGGCTCTCGTCGAGTTCGAGAGTGTCGGTTCCGTCGAGTCGTGCATCCGGCTGGAAGCCGAACGTTCCGGACGTCCAAGTGAACATTTCGAGCAGGATCCCCAGCCCCTGCTCGCGTCCGGCCGCGGCGAGTTCGTCCTCGCTGAGCGCTTCCATGCCCATGAGGATCTCGCGCGGACCCGCTACCCGGGCCATCAACTGGTCGACGAGCATTTCGTACTGGTCGGCGTCGATCCGCTTGGTCCGTCGCAGGTAGTCGGCGACCGGCTCTGCCTCTCGATGTTTCTCGATCTCGACGGGGGAGCCGTTGCGAAGTTGGATACCGCTGGCACACGAGCCCGATTCGAGTCGAAGCACACCGGACGCCCCGGCGCGATGAAGCTTCCCGAGCAGGTTCGCAAGCGGTTCTTCCTCGAGCGTCCCCTGGAACGCCTCGATCGCGGGCGCCTGCGTCGCTTCGGGTCGCACCTCTGAACCGTCGCCGACCGCGAACTCCAGGACCGCCTCGAGGATCTGGGCCCCCACGACGGGCTTGCAGAGGAAATCGGCGACCCCGAGCTCGACCGCGCGGCCGTAGATCTGGGGAGTGCGTTCGCCACGGGTGACGACGACGATCGGCAATGGGCCTGCAGCGGGCGTGCAGGTCAATTCCTCGATCAGATCGAACGCTTCACAGCCCGAATGCAGAACCTCGACGAGGACGAGCGCCGGCGGCCCTTCCGAGACGAGACGTCGGAACTCGGCGGGATCGGCGACGTGAGTGAGCGTGTAGCCTGCCTGGGCGAGAATCTCGTCCACCCGATCTGGAAGCTCGGGCAGGTCGTCGAAATAGAGGATGGTCTGGGGCATTCGCACTCCGCTAGCGGAATACGACATCGGCCGATCGGCTCGACTCGCTTAGTGCGGATGTCCCAGTTTCTCGCGCTCTGCAACGTGCAAGTTGCCGGCAATACGCCGACGAGATCGTCTGAATGACGGCTCACTTCCCCCGGATCAGCGCCACCGCGCTCTTGAAGATGTCCGTCAGGGTTTCGTTCTTGTAGTCCCGGAACTCGCCGGCGTCCATGAACATGCCGTGCTCGGTGCAGGTCTCGAACTGGATGTGCGGCTGCTTGGGGTCCGCGATCTCGTCCATCTTCTTGCCGCAGCGAGGACAGTTCACGTCACGGACCTGATTGAGCTCCTTGCCCTTCTTCGGATCGCCATGGTCGATGAAGTCCGGCCGCCACGTGTCCTTCAGCTTTTCTGCCTCACCCGTGTCGAACCAGAAGCCATGACAGGACGAACACTGGTCGTAGACGACCTTCCCCTGCAGCGTGCGCAGGCTTCGTTCGGTCATCTCGGCTTCGCATTTGGGACAATCCATTTCTCACTCCTGTGTCGTTCTCTGGCGACGACGCGGGCCCGATCCCATGGCCGCCAACGGGAGTGAGAGTCTATCAGCTGCGTGGGCCCCGACAGGAGAATTTATTGCGCGGGAAGCGAGGTTCGGAGCCCGCGGAACTGGGCTGTGGTCGAGTCGGCCGACGCCGGCCGGTCAATTCGCGTGGGTCCAGTCCGTGAAGCCCACGTTCTTGCCGGCGGTCACGCCCGTCTGCGTCGGGTATTCGCTTCCCGTGCCGTGATTCACGAGCCAGACCGTCCAGCGATCATCGCCGGTGGCCCACCACCCCCCATGAATCAGATCGAGGCGATCGAGATAGCCGACCGCTCTCGAAATCGCATCGTCGCCCCAGGTCCAGGCGTCCGGGTAACCATTCCTCGAGAGGAGTTCGGTCATGACCGTGGCGCCTTGTAGCGCCTCCCAGGGATAACCCGTGCGGCCGGGGGTATCCGCGAGGCTCCCGCCGCGACGCATCTCGTCGGGCAGCGCGCCGTCGACATCGATCCCATTCCGAGTCGCTCCACGCGGATTGATGCCGACTGGATCGAAGGTGTTTGCCTGCCAGCTGAGCGAGCCAAATCGGAAATCAGCATGCGGCGTGTTCTCGCCGAGCCAGGCCCGATGGATCGTGGCCGCGTCCGCGAGATCTTCCTGGTCGTCGAGATAGATCGCGATCGCGGCGCGTGTCGCGCCGGCGTGGGTTCCCCAGTTGTTGGGTCGATCCTCATGCGTCGAGACCAGAGTGCGGCCACTGAGGTTGGTATCGCGGAGGAAGTGCAGCTTGTTGCGAAAATCCAAGTCGAGCGCGGGGTCTCGCTGGCGGAGGTCAATGATGTCCGCCGCGAATACGTACGCGGCGAGTTCGCGCGCGACCGCCAGGGAGTCCGCCCCCGCCTCGCTTCCGTCGTACGTGACAGAGCGAAGAGCGCGAAGGACATCGTCGATCAGATCCTGGCGTGCGATTCGAATGCCGACCAGCGCCTTCGCGAGGGTTTGCGTGTTCGCGGCGTCGTTCTGATCGGAGAGATTCGGCGTCTGATAGGGCGTCGTCGCCTCTCCCAGGACTCTCTGCCATGCGGAGCCTTGCGTCGGGAGTGCCATCAGCTCGTCGCGTCCGATCCAGAGGCCATCGGATTCCGCGACGCGCTCGCCGATGCAGCCCAGGAACGAGAGCCAATCCTGGTTGGAGAGATCACGGTCGACGCTCGACACGCGTTCATCTCCGTCGAGATCCGCCGGGGTGCATTCGAGGACGGACAGATCCGTGCCGACGCAGGGCCAGTAGCCGTCGACGAACGCGTCGATATACACGTATTCCGTGGTGGAGATGAAGCCGTTGCCGTCTGCGTCGAGCGGAGTGCAATCCGGGCTCTGGCTGACCGACGCATTGTCGCAGTCGACGAGCCGCTGATACGTGGCGACGATCGGTGGATAGTCCTTGAAGGTGACGTTCGCATCGCCGTTGGCGTCGTAGGCTTCGCAGAGCCGCGCCTCCGACAAGTCGACCGACATGCACTCCGAGACGAGGAGGTATTGCGAAACGACAGGCTCGGAATCGATGCTCTCGATCACGCCGTTCCCGTCATCGTCGAACGTCGTGCATCGCCCGTCCTGCGCGTCGGCCTCGATCGAAACGAATGGAATGAAGACAAAGGGCAGCGTTCCCAGAACGCGCCGTACGAACCCACAGCTATACACCTGCTCACCTCCCGGCGGCGCAGGTTAGACGGAGTCGAAACTCGAGGATGTGATCTACGTCTCGATGTCGACGTGTCTTTCGTGGATTCGAGAGTCGAGGCGTCGGGTCTGGCGCACGCGTACATCTGACGACCCGTTGGGTTCGCGTCTCGTGCAGGCCCGCACGACGCGCACGTGTGCTCGATCACCAAGGCCCGTGTCTCCCCAGGAGCTTTCCTACGGAGCCACTCCGATCAGGCGTTCGCAGAAGAACGTCAGGATCTCGTCACGCGCCGCGATCGTCGGCTGTCCGGCCTCGTCGATCAGATGCTGTGTGATCACGCTATGAGGACAGGTCACGTGTCGTGCGAAGAACGGCGCCACGTTCGGGTTGGCTGCCGAATCGGGAAGCACACGGCCGACGAATCGATCGCCGAGAGCATCGGCGTATTTTGCGAAGCGCTCCGCCATGCAGAAGCGATCGCCGTCGAATCGGTAGGCGAGGACGTGGAGATCCTCACGCTCGAGTCGCTCGCGGATCGCTTCGATCTCGTCGGGTGCGATCTCGATTCCCGCTGGGTCGTCGAGGGGAAGCGACGGTTGCGAGATGACCGGG
>Ga0315338_1001992_pt1 | contig 22346 bp, 18 predicted proteins | sample ASW8metaG_FD_204518 | JGI IMG/M metagenome (GOLD analysis project Ga0315338, IMG submission 204518) | Ammonia-oxidizing marine archaeal communities from Monterey Bay, California, United States - ASW #8 | ecosystem: Environmental > Aquatic > Marine > Coastal | place: USA: California | collected... | reverse complement strand
TTCATCAAGAGGCGCTTGACAAATTGCGCAGCAGTTAAGGTTTGCGCCGGTTTTGCGCGGATCCCGAGCACAAAAGAATGAATCAAATGGTGGAGAGGGCGTGGTTTGTGCCACGGTCAATGCGTACAATGGACTCAGCATATCTGGGCTTGGCAGAATGTCGCCCCCATTGCACCACGAAAAGAATGCAATGCATTAAATCCATCCCCGCCATTCGGAAAGGCCGAACCGATGCCCATGCAAATGGAACTCTCGCGGATCGTTATCAACGAAATCAATGACCACCAAGTCATCTATCTTCGTGAAGTCGACGGCGAGAGAATGTTTCCGATTTTGATTGGTATTTTTGAGGCCACCAGCATCGACAGGCGGGTCAAAGAGATTGAGCCGCCTCGGCCATTGACGCACGATCTTTTGGTGAATTTAGTCGAAACGCTGGGTGGGGAATTTCAGGATGTAATCATTAGCGAGCTTCGAGAGCACACCTACTATGCGCGGTTGCGAGTTCGCCATGAAGGGGAATTGCTCGAGATCGACTCGCGACCCTCCGATGCCATTGCTGTGGCCGTTAGCTGCAATCCTCCGCTGCCAATTTATGTGAACGAGGACGTACTTCAGGACAGTCTGGGCGACCTCGACGTGTAGCGACTGATATGTGGCAGCTGGGGTGATCAAAGCCGCGAAAGACTCATCGTATGAGTACGTCGGCAAACGCTTCTTGGAGGCAATTGAGGCCTTCCTCGCCATGATCTCCGGCGATGACGACATTCACCCGGACTTCACTGGTGTTGACCATCTCGATATTGATTCCCGCAGTGGCCATCGCCTGAAAAATACGAATCGCAACACCGGTATGGCTTCGAAGCCCAATGCCCGATACAGATAATTTTGCAACCTGGGGACAGCTGGTAACCATGCCACAGTGCATCTCCTTGGCCAGTTGTTGGGCGACCTCAACCGCCTTTGTCAGATGGTCCCGCGGTACCGTAAAGCTCAGATCTGCCTTACCGTGCGTGCTATAGCTTTGTACGATCATGTCGACGAAGATGCCCTCAGTCGCCACTTTTTCAAAGGTCCGAGCGGCGATTCCCGGCTCATCAGGTATGTGGCTGATCGTGATGCGCGCCTGGTTGTTGTCGAGCAAAATACCATCGACACAGAGTCCTTCCATTCCCGCCAAGTCGGTGAAAACTCGCAGTGCATCGGAATCACCGCGTTGCTTTATCTCCCCTACAGAAGACTCCTCGGGTGGTTTCTCGAGTTCGAAGGCAGCATGGATTGCCCGCAATGCTTCCTGCGACTGTTCATGTCCCACTAGGACCGAGATTTTGATTTCACTCGTTGTAATCATTGAAATATTGATGCCCGCATTGGCGAGCGTGCGGAACATGCGATCTGCAATACCAATCTGTTCCGCCATCCCAAGTCCCACAACCGAAACTTTGGCAACACCGGTACCCACTTCGATATGCCCACTACCAAGTTCTTGAATCGCTCTTTCAATCACGTCACGAGTCGTGGACAAATCATCTTCTAGCACGGTAAAAGAAATATTTGCTTTGCCATCTTCACCGACATTTTGAATAATCATATCCATGGCAATATGTTCCTGGGCCACCCCAGAAAAAATTGCCAAGCTGGTTCCAGGACAGTCCGGGACACCTTTTACCGATACGAGTGCTTCGTTCTTCGTAACTGCCGCTCCCCCAACCGCCTGATTGGGAGATTCAGGATCGGAAACAACCAGCGTTCCGGATTGATCGGAAAAACTATGGCGGACGTGGATCGGAACGTTGTATCTTTTGGCAAATTCGACGGAGCGACTATGTAGCACGCCCGCACCAAGGCTCGCGAGTTCCAACATTTCATCGTAGCTTATCTGTTCAACCTTGCGCGCTTCTGGCAAGACTCTGGGATCGGTTGTATAAACGCCTGCCACATCGGTGTAAATTTCGCATGCTTCGGCACCAAGAACTGCCGCGAGTGCAACCGCGGTAAGGTCACTTCCGCCCCGGCCAAGTGTGGTGATGTTGAAATCTTCATCAATGCCTTGAAACCCGGCAGCAATAACGATTTTGCCGGCGTCAAGTAATGCGTGTAGCCGATCGGTCGAAATCGACAAGATCCGCGCCTTGGTGTGGGAACTATCGGTTTTTATGCCGATCTGTGCCCCGGTCAAGCTCACTGCTTGTGACCCTAATGAATCAATGGCCATCGCCATCAGCGCGACGCTTACCTGTTCTCCAGTGGAAAGCAGCATATCCATTTCGCGTGCGGGTGGACGAGCATGGATCTGACCCGCCAGATCGACCAGCATATCCGTATTTTTCCCCATCGCACTGACAACCACGACGATCTGGCTGCCCTGTTGTTGTGCGGCAACAGCCCTGCGCGCTGCCGAGAGAATCTTTTCGCTATCGGCAACGCTGGTACCACCAAATTTTTGTACGATGATCGTCATGATAAAAATGGATCCCACGGACTAATTGCCCAGGAAAAACTCCATGAGGCGGTGGCCTTCGTCAAAAGCGAGTTCTGACTGCCCGGCGGTCAATTCGTCGTAGCAGGTATGGGTATCCGCCTCAATTTCTGTTCCCGCGATCGCAAGTGGCACGAATCCATGGCTATGTGTTTTGGTTCGCACGGGGGTAGGGTGATCGGGAGTCACCAAAATGCGATATTTTTCCGTTTCCTGCAGGGCCTGGAAAAGCGGCGCCACGATTTTCTCATCGATTTGTTCAAGGGCCTTGATTTTTGCACCCACATCTCCTTCGTGCGAGGCCTCATCTGGTGCTTCGATATGAACGCAGATGAGATCTGTAGAGGGGAGTGCTTTAATGGCAGCCTGGCCTTTGGCGGCATAGTCGGTATCGGTGTAGCCCGTTGCACCCGGAACCTCAAGGATGTCCCAGTCAATCACCGCTGCTAAACCTCGCAGCAGGTCCACTGCAGTGATCATGGTGCCTGTAATGCCAAAACGCTCCACAAAAGATGTCAATGTTGGCCGCCTGCCCTGGCCCCAAAGCCAAACGTTCGTGACGGGAATCTTGCCCGCGCGTCGCCGCGCAAGATTCACTTCGTGATCACGAAAAACATCGATGCTTTGAGACATCAGGCTGTTGAGACGATCACTGCCTGGGCCTCGTGGGTAGTAGTTGAGGACCTCCTTGTCGGTCAGGTCATGGGGCGGGGTGGTAACGGTATCCTTGCTGAACAGGGTTACATCGGCCGCACCCCTGTAGACGAGAAGATTCCGATAGCTCACTCCGGGAACCCATTGGAGTTGTGGGATATTAAGATGTTTCTCCAGCGAACTCAAAAGCGACTTCGCTTCCACCGTGGAAACATGGCCCGCCGTAAAATCGCGCATGATTTGGTGCTCGACGGTGACTAGATTACAGCGGATCGCCCAATCGTGTTCGCCGAGTTCAGTTCCACCAGCCGCCGCCTCCAAAGGTGCTCGCCCTGTAAAATATTGCTTCGGATCGTATCCCAACAGGCTCATATTAGCGACCGCTGAACCGGCGGGTAGGGTGTCGGGGACATTGTTACTGCGACCGACAATTCCCAGGCTGGCGATGCGATCCATAGCCGGAACGCATGCGGCTTCTAAAGGCGTTTTGCCATTGAGAGAATCTTGAGGTTCATCAGCACAACCGTCGGGAATCACGATCACGTATTTCATAGAACTTAGGGCAGTATGGGTTTGCAGAGCCCCGCTAATGCGGGATGTCTTAATCAAGAACTCTCATTCGGATCGCGGGGCCATCGACCATCTCCATTTTGCAGATTTCATTAAAAGCCCTTTGTGTGGCTCCTTCGGTAGTGTCGTGAGTCATAATAACAAGTGGCACGTTGTCTCCAAGTTGCACCTCACTTTCATGTTGGATGAATGATGCAATCGAAATACCATGGCACCCCAGCGTTCCCGTAATATCCGCCAACACCCCAGGATGATCTCTCGCGGTAAAACGGAGATAATAGCGGCCAGAGGCAGTGCCCGAGTCTCGTGGCATGACACGTGCAGGTTGTTCGGACCACAATTCCAATGTGCGAAAAGTAATTGCCGTGCGGCCGACGACCATATCGATGAGGTCGGCAACAACTGCAGAAGCAGTTGGCATCTGTCCGGCACCCATTCCATGAAACCAAGCGCGTCCTATGGCATCACCGACAACACGAATTGCGTTGTACGCGCTGCCAACATCTGCTAGTGGCGAATCGCTCCGCACCAACTGTGGACCTACATGCAGTTCGAGACCATCCTGGATTAATTGCGCTACTGCTAGAAGCTTTACCCGGTAGCCAAGTTCGCGTGCAAATCGCAAGTCTTCGGGACTCAACAGTTCGATGCCCTCGCGAGGAATATCTTTCCAGTGAACTCGTGCTCCAAATGCCAGGTGGGACAGCAGTGCTAGTTTTTGTGCAGCATCGCTTCCGTCGACATCGGTCGTTGGATCCGCTTCGGCATATCCGCACCGCTGCGCTTCGCAGACAGCCTCCTGATAATCGGTCCCCAACTCATCCATCTGGGAAATGACAAAATTACAGGTCCCATTGAGAATCCCATGGATCGACTGAATTCCATTGGCCGAAAGGCATTGGCTGATATTGGTGACGATTGGGATTCCCCCTGCCACCGCGGCGTCAAAGGCAATGGCTCTGCCCAATTGTCGGGCTCGATCAAAAAGCTCGGGACCATGTTCTGCGAGCAGTGCTTTGTTGGCGGTCACCACATCCTTGCCGCTCTCCAACAGCTGGATCATGATCGAGCGTGCCGGCTCCAGCCCGCCGATAACCTGGACAACGCAACTGATGTCTGGATGATCGGTCACCTCAGCGAGGTCGTCCGTCAGGATCCCTTCCGGTATTTCCATATCACGGGCCTTGGAAAGGTCTCGGACCACTACCTTTTCCAGCCATAGTACCCGGCCGGCGTGCCGCGCGGTGCGATCCCCATAATCGAGCAAAAGCCGAGCAACCCCGGTGCCCACTGTGCCCATTCCAACAATGGCAACTTTTGTTTTTTCCATGACCCGATATTTCCGAAATGAGAAACCAGCCTCCCATCCTAGATTCGTCCTGCGTAATCCGTCAAGCACAACACCCCACTACCGCATTGTCTGCTGCTCGAGTGGACCGTACATTGTCCCTGGGGATGACTTTGGCTATTAAAATGGAAGGAACACGGATTATGACGGACGAAGGTCTCAGCTTTTTTAAAAACATTCTTGAAACACCCAGTCCGTCTGGCTATGAGCAACCGGTGCAGGAAGTCGTTCGTGAATATGCCCGTCCGTTTTCTGATGAGATCCGTACCGATGCCCATGGCAATGTGATTGCGGTCAGAAATCCGGGGACCCCCCTGCGTGTGATGTTTGCCGGGCATTGTGATCAGATTGGTTTGATTGTCTCGTATATCGACGACAATGGTTTTCTCTACGTCCAGCCGATTGGTGGATGGGATCCCCAGCAATTGATCGGACAGCGTTTGACAGTTTGGGCTTCTGGGGGACCCATTGTAGGTGTCATTGCCCGAAAGCCGATTCATCTGCTCAACGAAGAAGAACGCAAACAGGTGCCTAAAATTAAAGATCTCTGGATTGATATCGGTGCCAAGGATCAGGAGGAAGCCGCTGCTCAAGTGCGGATTGGAGACTCAGTCACATTCGAGTTGGCCTTTCAGTCGATGGCGGGTGGGTTGGCAAATTCACCGGCCATGGATAACAAAACAGGCCTTTGGGTGGTGATGGAGGCATTGCGGCGGGTTGATTCGGCGAAGCTTGTCTGCTCGCTGTACTCGGTCTCAACCGTACAGGAGGAGATTGGCCTTCGCGGTGCGCGGACCAGTGCGTATGGAATCGACCCTCAGGTTGGAATAGCCGTTGATGTGACCCATGCCACAGATTGTCCCACCATCGATAAGAAGACCGAGGGAGATATAAAACTTGGAGGTGGCCCGGTCATCTATCGCGGACCAAATAATAACCCGGTGGTCGTAGACCGCCTGATCCGTGTTGCTGAGGAGAAAAATATTGCCTACCAGCTTGGGGCGATTGGCCGGGCGACGCCCACCGATGCCAACTCGCTACAGGTGACCCGCAGTGGTGTGGCGACGGGGCTGGTGAGTATTCCCAATCGCTACATGCACAGTGCCGTGGAGACGATTTCTCTTGAAGATATTGATCGAGCGGCAGACCTTTTGGCCGGCTTCGCGATCTCGCTTGCTGCGGACGATACTTTTGTTCCCTAGCCGCAGCCTCTCCAGGCTCGGAGGCGGATAAAAACTGCCAAGCTGCCAAAATGGCATGGCGATGCCGTTTTCAAACTATCTGCGCAGGATTGCAGAGGACCAAAGGCCGTCTCAAACCCTTAAATAATAGCAACTTATAAAATAATTGCTCGGTTGGCATCGACGTTGCATAACATAGTGTGGCTGTACCGCTCCTGTCTGCCAAAAAGGCGGGGATAAAGTGGGACCGGTTGTCCACCGATCGAGGGCGATCTTTGGTGACCTGCCAGGACGTTTGGACATTTTTTGCACTGACATTACTGCCCTCGAAAAACCAACCCGCCGTTTTTTAGACACTCGTTTATACCTATTCCGTTGAGGAGGAACCCGATCGTGGCAAAGAAAATGGTCTTCGACGACGCAGCGCGACAACCGCTGGCCGACGGTGTAACCAAGCTGGCCAAGGCTGTTCGTAGTACCCTTGGTCCCCGAGGTCGCAATGCCGTACTCGACAAGGGTTGGGGGTCACCAAAAATCACTAAAGATGGCGTGACTGTTGCTGAGGATGTTGAACTGGAAGATCCCAACGAAAATCTTGCAGTTCAGTTAGTGAAGGAAGCCGCCACCAAGACCAATGATGTTGCTGGTGATGGTACTACCACAGCGACCGTACTCACCGAAGGGATTTATAAGGAAGGGCTGAAGATGATCGCCGCAGGGGCGGATCCTATGGCACTTTCACGAGGGATTGGTAAGGCGACGGAAGTTGTGTGCGATGCCATTTTGAAAATGGCATGCAAGATTGATGAGAAAAACAAAAAGGAAATCACTCAGGTGGCCACAATCGCAGGCAATAATGATCCCGCGATCGGGGCGGTATTGGCGGATGCCTTTTTAAAGGTTGGAAAAAATGGGGTCATTGCCGTTGAGGAAGGGCGTTCGGCAGAGACAACCGTTGAGGTTGTTGAAGGAATGCAATTCGATCGCGGCTACCTCTCACCGCATTTTGTCACCGATACCGACAGGCAGTTGGTCGAACTCGAAAACTGCCTGGTGTTGATTTACGAAGAAAAGATATCCAATGCCAAAAACCTTGTTCCAATTCTTGAGGCTGTCAGCAAGGAGAACAAGCCTCTATTAATCATCGCCGAGGACGTGGATGGCGAAGCTTTAGCAACGCTTGTCGTCAATAAAATGCGAGGAATTCTCAATGTCTGTGCGGTAAAGGCACCCGGTTACGGCGATCGCCGGAAGGCCATGCTCGGCGATCTTGCTGTGTTGACGGCCGGTTCCGCGATTTTCAAAGATCTGGGAATTTCCCTCGATGCCGTCAAGCTGTCCGATCTGGGACGAGTGAAAAAAGTGACGATCTCCACAGATGAGACGACGATGGTGGGTGGCGCTGGAAAGAAGGCGGATATTCAAGGCCGTGTCGATCAGATTCGTCGAGAGATCGAAACAACCGACAGTGATTATGATCAGGAGAAGTTGCAGGAACGACTTGCCAAGCTAGCCGGTGGTGTAGCGCAGATTAACTGCGGTGCTGCTACGGAAACCGAAATGAAGGAGCGCAAAGCACTGCTTGAAGATGCAAAAAGTGCCACCGCCGCCGCCCTTGAAGAGGGCATTGTGCCGGGTGGCGGAGTTACGTTAATGCGATCTGCCAAGGCCCTCGACAAACTGGAACTTTCGGGTGATGAAGCGCGTGGCGCTACAATTGTCCGCAATGTTCTGGATTATCCACTTCGCTGTATTGCTGAGAACGCTGGTCATGATGGTGCGGTTGTTGTCAATCGTGTCCTGAAGCTCAAGAGCAAAACAGAGGGCTTTGACGCCGACAAGAGCAAATATTGTGATTTGGTTGAGGCGGGCATTATTGATCCGGCCAAGGTTGTCCGTAGTGCGCTGCAAAATGCGGCGAGTGTGGCAGCCCTGCTTCTCACCACAGAAACGCTGATCACCGATATCCCAGAGCCGGCAGATGATGCTGCAGGTGATCACCACGATCACGGCATGGGCGGCGGCATGCCCGGCATGGGCGGCGGCATGGGCGGCGGCATGCCCGGCATGGGAGGCATGCCCGGCATGGGAGGCATGGGAGGCATGGGAGGCATGCCCGGCATGATGTAGTGAGTCACGGATGCCTGTGTAGGGTGATTTCCAAATAAAACATTCCCTGTTTGTGATAAAGGAAAATGTGATGGCTAAAGAAAAACTCCGGCCGCTTGATGATCGAGTTGTTGTCGAATTGGTTGACGCAGAAGAAACAACTGCAGGCGGGATTGTCTTGCCGGACTCTGCTCAAGAAAAACCGCAACTCGGTACTATTGTAGCTGTTGGTCCCGGTCGCTTGCTTGAGAGTGGCAATCGTGGCGAACTGTCCGTTGCCATTGGCGATCATGTCTACTTTGGAAAGTATGGCGGTGTTGACCAGGAGCTTAATGGCCGTGAAGTTAAAATTCTACGAGAAGGAGATATTCTCGCCAAAGTTGTTGACTGAAAAGTATTCTCCTCTACAAATCAACGATTACAAAATAAGGAACTGTTCCCGTGGCAGCTAAGCAATTGATGTTTGAAGATCAGGCCCGTGCGAAGATGCTCAAGGGTGTCGAAAAGCTGGCGGATGCCGTTGCAATCACGATGGGCCCAACCGGAAAAAACGTTGTCATTGACAAGTCTTTTGGCGGTCCAACAGTTACCAAGGACGGGGTAACGGTCAGCAAGGAAGTCGAGTTGGAAGATCCATTTGAAAATATGGGAGCCAAACTGGTCAACGAAGTGGCTAGCAAAACCTCCGATCTGGCCGGCGATGGAACAACGACTGCCACGGTGTTGGCACGCGCTATTTTTAAAGAAGGCCTCCGTAATATTGTTGCCGGTAGTAATCCGATGGCGGTTCGGCGGGGTATTGAAAAGGCGGTGGAGGCAACAGTGGACAATCTCCACGACCTTGCACGTCCGGTGAATAGCAAGCAGGATGTGGCTAACGTAGGGGCAATCAGTGCCAACAACGACATGGTTATTGGCGAATTGTTAGCCGAAGCTTTGCATAAGGTTGGGCAAGATGGTGTGATTACCGTTGAAGAGGGTAAAACCGCCGACACGACAGTGGAATACGTCGATGGCATGCAATTTGACAAAGGGTATGTTTCACCTTATTTCATCACGCGGCCAGCGGAACGGGACTGCGTGTTGGAGGATGCCCTGATTTTGATTTTTGAAAAGAAGATCAGCAATCTTCGGGAGTTGGTTCCGGTTCTTGAAAAAGCCGCTCAATCGGGCAAGCCTTTGTTGATTATCTCGGAAGATGTCGAAGGCGAGGCGCTGGCTGCTTTGGTGGTAAACAAGTTGCGTGGTGTACTCAATGTCTGTGCTGTGAAAGCACCGGGATTTGGCGATCGTCGCAAGGCGATGCTCAGCGATATCGCGATCCTAACGGGAGGCACGCTCATCAGCGAGGATCTCGGGGTTAAACTTGAAAATTTAGAACTTGAGCAACTGGGCCGCGCCAAACAGATCACAGTTGACAAGAGTAACACCACAATCGTACGTGGAGCTGGAAAACAGGAAGAAGTCAAAAAGCGTATTGCCCAGCTCCGCAATCAAATCGAGGCCTCGAGTAGCGATTATGATCGCGAAAAACTGCAGGAGCGGATGGCCAAGCTGACGGGCGGCGTGGCGGTCGTTTCGGTAGGTGCTGATACCGAAGTGGAAATGAAGCAGAAAAAGGCGCGGGTAGAAGATGCGCTGCACGCTACGCGGGCAGCCGTCGAGGAGGGTATCCTTCCAGGTGGTGGTGTAGCATTATTGCGATGTTGCGAAGCTGTAGAAGCAGTACGCAGTAAAGTAAAAGGGGATGAAAAAATCGGCGTGGATATTATCCTCACTGCCCTTTCAGCGCCGCTGCGACAGATCGCGGACAATGGCGGTATCGACGGTTCGGTCGTTGTGGATGAAGTGACACAGAAATCGGCGAACGTAGGCTACGATGCCAAAGTTGGAGACTACGGGGATATGTTCGAGGCAGGCATCATCGATCCGGTCAAGGTTGTCCGTACCGCGCTGGCCAATGCCGCAAGCATTTCTGCTTTGATGCTTACCACCGAGGCTTTGGTAACCAATTTTGACGAGGATGACAGTGACAAGAAGCGGGTTGAGGGTGCGATTGCGTGACCCTGGCCAAGGGTACCGAAGTGTGCAGGATACTCTGAGTGTTTTGGGATATCCGATTACAGAAAACTGAAGCGTAAGCATGGGCCATTTCTGCTCCGCCGGAAGTGGCCCCTGTTGTTGGAATCGTTCAAAAAAAGCCTGTTGTTCAACTAGAACTGACATAGGCTCTATTTGCTCCAGCTGCCTATAATTTGTTATGAGCATGACCGAGAAGCGCTGCTATTACGAAGTTCTCGAGGTGACCCGTTCGGCCACATCGAAAGAAGTTGCGGTCGCATACCGCAAACTGGCGATCCAATACCATCCCGATAAAAATCCGGGTGATAAAGATGCGGTTGTACGGTTTAAGGAAGCCGCGGAAGCCTTTGAGGTTCTTAGTGATAGCGAAAAGCGGACTCGCTATGACCGCTACGGCCATGCGGGCCTGGAGGGAGGGGCAGGCTTCCAAGACATTGGTGATATCTTTGAAGCGTTTGGCGATGTTTTTGGTGGCGGTATTTTTGGCGATGTGTTCGGCGGCGGGCAGAGAGGTCGCCGGGTTCGCCGTGGGGCAAACATCCAGTGTGAAATAACGATAGATCTTCTTGAAGCTGCCCGTGGCGTGCGACAGACGATCGAGTTTATCCGACAGCGGAGTTGTGACGCCTGCGGTGGCAATGGTGCTCAAAATGGAACCGCCATGGAACCTTGCAATTACTGTGGTGGACAGGGCCAGGTGATCCAATCGAGTGGGATCCTCCGGATGCAAACCACCTGTCCTTCCTGCCATGGCAGCGGCCAGTCGATTAAAGACCGTTGTGACGGATGTCGCGGCGCCGGTTTCTTAGAAGAACCGGTGGATTGTGAAGTAGCGGTCCCGGCAGGAATCGATGACCAGATGCAAATCCGCCTCAATGGAGAGGGGCATCCGAGCACCACGGGTGGCCCGCCCGGCGATTGCTATTGCTTGGTTCATGTTAGGGATCATCCACTCTTCGAGCGTCAGGGGGGGCATCTGTTTTGCCATGTGCCACTCACCTATCCGCAGGCGGTCCTTGGCGCCACCGTGAGTGTGCCGACCCTCGAGGGAATTGAGGATATTGATGTCCACAAGGGAGTACAACCGGGACAGGTCATTGTACTTAAGCGGCGGGGTATGTCTGATCCTCGTGGCGGGCTGCCGGGCGATTTGCATGTCCAACTAAATATTGATGTCCCCAAAAAAGTTACTGACGAACAAGAGGCGCTGATTCGCGATTTGGCTGAACTCGAACACGCGAATGTCACTCCACACCGAAAAAGCTTTCTCGATAAACTTAAAGAGTATTTTGTTTCGCATGAACCATTAGCCTCAGATGAAGGCTAAAAGAAAGGAAATGGAAGGGTGAGCAAGCCAGGCAAACAACCATCCTCCGCGGGAGAGCAGAGTGGGCGGACCAGCAGTTCAGCAGCTGAGAATGAAGCCCCCACTCCCCCCGATCCGGACGCTACGATTTGTTGGTCGGAGGAAGAAAAGCAGCAAATGGAGCTTGCGGATGCCAAAAAGCGGACACAGCTTGCGCAGGCCGATTTTGAAAACTATCGCAAACGAATGGAGCGGGAGCAACAGCAAGAGCGCAAGTACGCCAGCATGCGGTTGTTGCGAGATCTTCTACCGGTACTCGACAATATGCAGCGGGCGATTGAAGCTGCCGAACAGACGGAAGAATCAGATTCTCTTCTCGAAGGTTTTAAGCTCGTCGCCCAGCAGCTACAGACCATGCTTGCACAACACAACTGCGAGCCGATTGTTGCCGTTGGCGAACCCTTTGATCCCAATCTCCACGAAGCTGTTTCTCAGATGCCCAGTGAGGAATATCCGGCTGATATCGTGATGGTCGAAACGGCAGTGGGCTATCTTCTGCATGATCGTGTTGTCCGCCCGAGTCAGGTCATTGTATCTACCGGGTCGCCACAAAAAGAGTAACAAACATTTTACCGCTACGCTTGCCATGCCTACGTATGACTATTTGTGTGACAATTGTGGACACAAGTTCGAGTTATTTCAGTCCATTACCGAATCTCAGAAGCGGAAGTGCCCGGAGTGCAAAAAACATAAATTGCGACGCCTCTTTGGCACCGGGGCAGCGATTGTTTTTAAAGGATCTGGATTCTACGAAACAGATTATCGCAGCGAATCTTACAAAAAGGGCGCAGAGGCGGCCAAGAAGGCAAGTGAAAGTAAATCTACAGACAAATCAAAATCGACAAAGAAAGAGACCGACAAAAAACCGAAGTCGTCCGATTGAAGAAGGGAATAATTTTCTTAAGACGTATTGTGTTATTGTTTTGCGTGCCGGATTTTCAAACAGGATTGTGCAGAGGCGGTAATGGTGCTCTATGGCGACAAGCTCGTGTCCGATTTGTGGCGGCATATTTGAAATGGATTTGTCTTCAGCGTTGCCGTTTTGCTCTGACCGATGTCGACAGATTGATTTGGGCCGCTGGTTCGCCGAGGGATACAGCCTGCCGATCGAGCGAGAAGTGCCGATGCCGGACGATGGCGACCATGCGTAAATCCCGTGTGCCACTTGTTTTCAGTCTCTTGTTGCAACACCAGACCGAGGCGGTCATAATTGCTTCCCAACAAGATTGGCTCAGGGCAACTGGACACGGACATTTTTCGTTCACCTCAATCCAAACTTTCTAGACAAGAGGGGATTCCAAAAAGATGTCTGAAAAGCTGGAGAATAACAGGCGTCGTGATTGGCAGGACTGTCTGCCATGGTTGATTCTCTTTAAGTCGGTGCGCCCGGCGATCGGGCTAAAGGTGCTTGTGCTGGCGTCGATTGGGTTGGTGGGGATGGTTTTCGGTTGGCGAATTTGTTGGGATCTCTTTGCGTACACCTCACAACAAGGGCCGGAGGTAAAAGTGGTTGCTTCGGAGCTCGGCGACCTTGGTGTCGGGCACAAAGGTCCGATGCCACCCTGGCCCTGGCAGGCCGATTACCGTGATTTTGGTGGCAGCAGCCCGCTACGTGGACTTTCCACGCTTCCTGTGATCGGCCCCGTGCTCGGGACTGCGACGAGAACCGCTTCCGAGTTGACGTTGCCCTTTCAGGTCTTATTTCGTCAGGGACTTACCTATCGCAGTTTTGCCTACGCAGTCTGCTGTTGTGGCTGGGCCCTGGTGATCTGGGGCTATTTTGGGGGCATGATCACCCGCATTGCCGCATTGAAGCTTACGCGCGATGAGTTGGTCACCTGCAAGGCGGCAGGCAAGTTTACCCGCAGTCGGTGGTGTTCCTATATGACGGCCCCGTTGCTTCCAATTCTGGGAATCTTTGCCCTGGGTGTGCCGATTGCCCTGCTCGGATTCTTTTCGAATCTCAATATAGGCTTGCTGGTCTCGGGCATTCTTTGGCCGCTGGTGATTGGGATTGGATTTCTGATGACCATCTTTCTTTTGGGCCTGATCTTTGGATGGCCCCTGATGTGGTCGACGATCAGTACCGAGGGGACCGATGCCTTTGATGCCATCAGCCGGGCGTATGCCTATGTTTTCCAACGCCCCTTTCACTACCTGTTTTACGTGATTGTGGCAACACTTGCCGGTGCCTTGGGCTGGGTGTTGATCCACGGTGTTGTTGATCTGGTGGTCTACATCACCCATTGGGCATTTTGCTGGTGGATGCCCGCCGAGCGTTTTATTGATGTTGCTGATGGCAGACTCGATTCTGCTCCCGGAAGAATCGGTCATAACCTGATTTGGTTTTGGCAGGCGGTGCTGCGGACATTCAGCATCGCCTTTGCAATCAGTTTTCTCTGGACGAGCGGGACCGCCATCTATCTGCTTTTGCGTCGCCAGGTGGACGGCGTCGAACTCGACGAAGCCTGTCTGGAAGACGGGGATACTAAGTTTGGCTTGCCGAATCTGGAGACCGACGCATCTGGAAGTGTCGGCGTGGCAGGGTCCGAGAACAGCCCCGAATGAGAGATCGTACCGAGTTCCTTACCGAGCCACACAGGGATAAAACTCGCTACCGGTTGACCGCTGCGGGGGTGGGCCTAGAATAATTTTTCCACGGCAACACATCGGGCTGTAGCTCAGCTTGGCTAGAGCGCTGCGTTCGGGACGCAGAGGTCGAAGGTTCAAATCCTTTCAGCCCGACTCTTGCTCGGACCTTTTGGATGCTCTCGTTGTTGGGGATTCTGCCCCATTTTTTCACCCACCACCGCTGCGCCGCGCATCTGAGTGGTTCTCACCGTGTGGGCGCGTTGCCCTGTGGGCTAGCCGTCTGGCGATCCGGTCAAGAAGTCCGATTTGCTCCTCATTCAGGCCGACTTTGTCGGAGAAGTAATCCCGGAGCCGCCGATCCATCTCATAATCATCCCCCTCATTTTTCATCTGGTAGACCAGTCGCATCAGCCCGCCATGGGCTTGCTTCATCTGCTCCTCACTAAAACCGGCCTTTTTCAGAGCGGCTTTGATTCTTTTGCGAACGCCCTCATCGCTTTGCGCGCGCTTGCGATCGATAGCATCTCTGTGGGGATGCGGTCGCTCGTCCCGACCCATTTTCTCCCACTCTCTTCGGGCCTCTTCTTCGCTCATCTCTCCTTTCATGACGGCCGCTTTGAGTTGCTCTGCTTTTTCGCCCTTTTCAATCCCTTTCCATATTCCCCAGGCCTCCGCCTCGGACATCTCCCCGTCCTCGACCGCCTCCTTCAGTCGTGGCGCGACCTCTTCCTCTTTAAACTGATACCACTCGTGCCACGCTTCGTCCTCGGTCATTTCGCCGCGAGCAACCGCGGCCTTAAGTTCGTCCCCAACGTCGCGTAGCTCTTTTCCAATATCCCAGGATTTCTGTTCCTGTTCGTGCAGCGATTCCATCATGGCATTGGCTTGCTCCCAGGTAAGCTCCCCTTTGACGACGGCCTTGGCCAGCCTCTTTCCGACTGCTTCGTAGTCTTGGGCAAACGCAAATCCGAATGGCAAAATAATAACGGCAACTAAAAGCAATCCAGCACGAAGCATGATGGAGGTGGCCGGTTTTATGCGATGTGACAAAATCATGGAGAATTTCCTTTGTAAAGTTGAGTCACTGTTGATTTCAGTTTCCACAGCCGGCGACTGCGGCGTAGGGGGCTCCAGTTATCTATTGCGCCACAAAAGCCATCCGAAAAAACCAACGGCCGCGCCGCCCAGGTGGGCCAGGGCTGAGACATCTCCCTCGCCGGAGAGTTGGCGATAGACGAATAGGCCCTGCATGCCAAACCAGACCATCATCCATATGTAGGCCGGAGCGTAAATCCAGCGAAAAAAAGCAGGGTGGAACCACCACCATATCATCCCTAAACGGGCCCTCGGAAATTGTAGTGCGTAATAGACGATGACTCCAGAAATTCCACCACTGGCCCCGACGGAAGGGATCTCGGAGCGAGGTTCGAGGAAAATATGGAGCAGATCGCCAAAAAGTGCAGCCGAGGCCAGGAGCAGCAGATACCGCCATCGTCCCAGATAATCCTCAACATTGTCCCCAAACACGACCAGGAAGTAGGCGTTACCAATCAGATGCAACAACCCGGCGTGGAGAAAAAAGGAGGTAATAAAAGTTAAGCCCCCATGCCGCCACATCTGATTTGGTATCAAACCCCATCCCTGAATCACAATATTCAAGTGGCCGATCGTCAGGCAGGTAACCACCGCTAAGGCGGCTGTGATTCCCCAGGTCAGCCAGGGCCAGCTTCTTAGTCCCTGGACATCATGTTCAACCGGCATGCCCAGAATGGCGGGGAGCAACTTCCATGTTTCTTCAGGTGCCTCCGTTCCATAATCGCTACCCCGCTCCCGCGCTTGATCAACGCGGAGTTTAGCCATCGCCACCGCTTCGCGACTCTCTTCCGAGAGTTCTATCTTTGGGGCGGGCTGCTTTTTTGGCAATTGCTTGAGTTCTTGGGCATCAAACCATACAAAGCGGCAACCGGTACAGACATCGAGATCGACCACATCTTCCTGTAGCCCCCGCATCGGTACCTCTGCCATCGGGCGTTGGCAAATAGGGCAGGCGACCCCCGTTTTTGCGTCTACCCCCTTGGCCTGTACCCACAACGCCTTTGTCTTTGGATGTGGAAGAACGCGCCGAAGAACCGCCAACCCGATGGCACGACCCCGGCATTGGGGGCACTCAAAAAAAAACCCTTGCTTGGCCTTGGTCCGAATAAGATGCCGATTGCATTTTGGGCAGGAAAACATTTTCAGGCTATCGCGTCAAAAGCGTTTTTGAGAGTGCTATTCGATTAGGCATTGTACCAAATCGAGATATGGCAAATTACTACGGCATTGAGTGCCCGTAGCATCACGAGGCGATTGTTTTGGAACGCGCCTTAGCCGCAGTGGCAGTTAGATGCTTTGGCCGGATAACATCGTAAGCGAGGCCGAGCTTTTCGAGACACTTGATAAAACTAAAATTCAGGTCAAGCTCCCACCAACGGTGCTGCATGTTTGCGCTGGCCTGATCGTGGTGATGATTGTTGTGCCAGCCTTCACCAAATGTCAGTAGCGTGACAAGCAGATTGTTGCGACTCCCCTCATTCGTTTCATAAGTCCGGTAACCAAAAATATGCGTCAGGGAATTGACCGACCAGGTAATGTGCCAGACCAGTACCGTTCGTACAAACGCGCCCCAGATCATGAGGCTCATGCCAAAAATGAACCCGGCATACAAACTGCCTTCAACAAAATATCCAAGAAGAAAACCTGCGATGTAATAGAGAACAACATGCAAAAGATAGATCAACGGCCCCGCCCAGGTTTTTTCTAAATACATATAGAATGGGTCCTGCAGGATATCTTTAGCATACTTTTGAAGCATTCCCGCATTGCGGGTATACTCATTCCGAAGGTAAAGCCAACCAATATGCGACCAGAGAAAACTAACAAACGGGCTGTGCGGATCGAGCTCTTGGTCGGAAGCTCTGTGGTGCAGTCGATGGTTGGCTACCCACTTTGCAGGCGTGTCTTGCAAACAGCAGAGGGAGACTAAAACCCAGGTTCTCTCAAACCATTTTGGTGTCTTAAAGCTACGATGCGCCAGCAAACGATGGTAGCAGATTGTAATAGACTGACCAAAAATGGGGGTGAGCGCAACTGCGAGAATAAGGCCGGTCCAACTGAAAAAAAGTGGAATAAAGGCGAGGAGCGCAAAAAGGTGGACAGCAGTGATGCTCAGGGCATAGAGCCAGAGGACATCCCCTTTGACGGTTGCTGGTCGGGGCAGGCATCTTCCCTGTTGGTTGGCCCCGCCCGACGCAGCTTGTTGGTCTGAATGATTGTCTGCCATCACAATTTGTGACACTCGTGACCGAGTGACAGTGAAATAAAAACTATTTTCTGTGCCACGAATATTTTACACGATGGCGACAATACCGAATAACCCTCCCAAAACATAGAGAAGGCGTACCAGGTAGGGTGTTTTGCAGTCACCGAAACTTGCCTAATTCGCCAACTCTTCCCGGTCTCTGAAGGCCTTAAGTGCATTGGGATTGGCCAGGGCGTGAAGGTTGAGAACCTCCTGCCCGTGAACCGTCTCCCGCACCGCCAGTTCCACGATCTTGCCACTGCGGGTCCGCGGAATGTCGGGCACATCAAGAATCTTTGCCGGGACGTGCCGCGGGCTTGCCCCATCGCGGATTCGCTCAGATATCCGTTTTATCAACGACTTATCCAGAACGACATCCTCGCGAAGAACGACAAAGAGCACGATCCGCACATCGCCATGCCACTTTTGGCCGATTGCAATACTCTCTAGGACCTCGTCAAGCATATTTGCCTGGGCATAAATTTCTGCCGTACCAATGCGCACCCCCCCCGGATTGAGCACCGCATCGCTGCGGCCGTAGATTACCAGACCCCCATCCACCGTCAGCAGTGCGAAATCCCCGTGACACCAGACGTTTTCAAACCGTTCAAAATAGGCGGCACGGTATTTGGCATCGTCTGCATCCCTCCAGAAACCAAGAGGCATTGAAGGAAAAGGACGGGTGCAGACGAGCTCGCCCTTTTTTTCCACAACCGGATTGCCCCCGGCGTCAAAAATATCGACCGCCATCCCCAATCCTCGGCACTGCAGCTCACCACGCCGTACCGGCAAATTCGGGTTGCCCAGGGCAAAACAGGAAATGATATCGGTACCCCCAGAGATTGAGGAGAGACAAACGTCCGATTTGATATCCCGATAGACATAATCAAAACTCTCCTCTGCCAGCGAGGAACCGGTCGAAAGGATCATGCGGAGTGATTCGAGCTGGTATTTTTCACCCGGCTTGCATCCCGCCTTTTCAAGCGCCGCAAGATAACTGGCACTTGTTCCAAAGACATGGAGGTCCAAGTCATCGGCCATTTTCCAGAGTCGATCCAGGCTCGGCGCCATTGGGGCCCCATCGTAGAGTACGATCGTGGCATCACTTGCCAGCCCACTCACCAACCAGTTCCACATCATCCAGCCACAGGTGGTGAAGTAAAATAACCGCTCACCCTCCCGCAAATCGGTATGCAGCATATGCTCTTTGAGATGCTGCAGCAGCGTTCCTCCTGCACCATGCACAATGCATTTCGGTTTTCCAGTCGTCCCTGACGAGTAAAGGATAGCGAGCGGATGGTCGAATGGCAGTTGCGCAAAAGTTAAAGTTGCCTCCGTCGCACCGACATTATCCCAGAGCCGTGTATCGGACATTTCAGAGAAGTCGTCGTCTCCATGACTCGGTACCACCAGCAGATGCTTTAAGGTTCGAATGTTGTCTTTCAGAGAGCGGATCTTCGGCAACAGGTCAAATTGTTTTCCTCCGTAGGTGTAGCTGTCGACCGCAACAAGTACCACAGGCTCAATCTGCCCAAAACGCTCCAGAACCGCAGGGAGCCCAAAATCGGGGGAGCAGGACGAAAAGGTGGCTCCGATCGATGCAGCAGCGAGCATCGCAATGACCGTCTCAGGAAGATTCGGCATCAGTGCCGCCACGCGGTCGCCCTTCTGCACGCCAATCTCGCGGAGCCAACTCGCGATCCTCGCCACTGCGGCCCGAAGTTCTCCAAAAGTGATTTTCCGTGTTATCCCTGCTTCATTGTGAGAGAGTATTGCTACGAGCGCATCCTCGCCCTGCAATGCATTTTCGGCATAATTGAGACGTGCACCACAGAACCAGTTAGAACCAGGCATCCGGTTTCCGTCGGTGAGTACCGATTCCCACTGCTGACTCGCTCGCACACCACAAAATTCCCAAACGCCGACCCAAAACTTTTCATGCTCGTCGACCGACCATTGCCAGAGAGCCCGGTAGTCGGAAAGGCGGATTGCCTCGCGGTTCTCGATGAACCGCATGAAGGCCGACATGTTGCTCGACTCGCGACGAGTTGCATCTGGTTTCCAGAGCACCTCGTTCATGATGGCGTTCTGGCTGGTAGGAGTTTTCCGGTGACTTCACCAAAACCGACCCGATAGCCATCGCCTTGAGACCATGCGGTCATCGTCACGCGGTCGCCATCCGCCAGAAACATTCTCTGCTCACCACCGGGCAACTCCAGTGGCTCCGCACCCCGCCACGAAAGTTCGAGCATCGAGCCACGAGATTCCTTTTCCGGGCCGCTGATGGTACCCGAGGCCAAAAGATCGCCCGGCCGCACATTACAGCCGGCCACCGTATGGTGGGCAAGTTGCTGGTGGATGCTCCAGTAGAGGTGTTCGAAGTTGGATCGTGTGATCTCGACTGCTGTGTTGGTAGATTCCGGCGTCAACGAGACACCCAGTTCGATATCGTAGCTATGGTCCGCATCCCAGCGAAGATAGGGCAGTACCTCAGGATCCTGAGTCGGCAAAGGACGGCGAAACTCTTCCAAAGCATCGGTCGTTACCACCCAGGGTGAGATTGAAGTGGCAAAACTTTTTGCCAGGAAGGGGCCGAGCGGCACATACTCCCATTTTTGGATGTCCCGGGCGCTCCAGTCGTTCACCAGCACCATCCCAAAAATATGCTCAGCGGCACGATCGATCGGAATCGGTTGGCCGAGTATCGATTCGGTTCCGACAAAAAATCCCATCTCAAGTTCAAAATCCATGGCACGGCTCGGTCCAAACTGACCGGCTCCGAGTTGGCCGCTCGGCCGCTGGATGTCGGTGCCACTGACAACAAGCGAACTGGCCCGACCATGGTAGGCGACAGGCAGATGCAGCCAATTTTCCTGCAGGGCGTTGTCCGCTCCACGGAGCATAGTTCCAACGTTTGTGGCATGGTCTCGAGAGGAATAAAAATCGGTATAGTCGGGCACGGCGACCGGTAACAGCATTTGGCACTGGTCCATCGGAAGCAGAACTTGTTGGCGAAGTGGAGCATTGTCTCGAAGTTCTGCAGACTCTGCGCACAATAGGTCCGTCAATCGCGAACGGACTTGCGTCCAGGCCGGTCGAGCTAGTTGCAAAAAAGCATTGAGTGAATTGCGGTCAAACACCTGATGCGATGCACCAAAGTCTGCGAGGAGTCCCTGCCGCTCCAATTCTGCTAGATCCAGGATTTGGTCTCCGATCGCTACACCGATTCGCGGTGCAGGATCGTGGGAGGGACAAAATACGCCATAGGGCAGGTTCTGGATCGGAAAATGGCTTTCCGGGTCGACCTTGATGAAACTTTCAAGCGGGTGGTCTTGTTGTTGATTCATTCAATCTCTGTTCCCGGTTCGTCAGGGTATCGATTGTATGCTTTAGGGCTGCTACGTCTCATTGGAACAATTCTTCCATCCATCCCAACGTTGCTAAGTCTGCCAGCGGTTCGGTGAAACTGCAACTCCCGAAGGATAAAAATCGCCCTCGGCCTGCCTCAATTTGCGAAATATCTGCACTCATCTCTTGCCAGTGAAGCTGCGTATCGCTGATCGAAAAGTGGCTCGCTTCACCATCAATCAATATATTTTCAATGGTTTGTGATTGTATCTGGCCACCATGCAACAACACGACACTAGTGAGCAGGTTGAGAAATCCCTGCATGGTCACACCAAGTTCCGCACAATCGTGCGGCAGGGCATGATGCAGTCCCGCCGTTGCCTTCCAGGGTATTTGCAACGATTCGCAGAGCTGGATTGTCCCAGCCAGTTCTTCCAGTGAAGGAAAGGCTTCGCCCGAGATGCCACCGGTTCGCAGTTTGTACCCCACCAAGCGTTCTGATGGGCCGAATTGTCCGAGAATCTCTGCGACTGCCGAGCGGGCGCTTTTACGGCCAGCTTCAATGAATACATCGGTATTTCCAAATCCAGCTGCAGCCAGCGCATCAAGGAGATTGCCGATAAGATGCTCAAGAGCCGATCCATCGGAAGGACAATCCTCCGGGAGGGCAATTTCTAAAGCAGCCACACTCGAGCCGGCAATAGGGTTTTCTACAAAGTTTGCAACGAACTGAAAATCTTCATGAAGCGCCGCAGGCCATTGCGACATTTTCAGGCTTCGACCGGCAAGAACAGAAAATGTCCAGGGCTCCCCCTTTTCCAGTTGTTCTTTGAAATCCGCAAGCTCAATAAGGCGCCCTGAAGGCAAGATAAAATGCCTTAGTATCCAGGATTGTTCACTCGAGTGGTATTCCGCAAATTTACCAATTGCCTCAGAGAGCGATAAATCTGCGGGTGGAAAGAGTCCCGCGTAGTCAATAACCTGTTGAAGGAGCGCTCGGAGTGCAACCGTCATGTTTCCAGCCAACTACGCCTGTAGGATTCATCTTCATAGGCCAATGCGGTCTCGGCAACCTGCAGAGGATAAAAGGTATCAACCATCACAGCCAATTCATCGATGTGGGGAGCGCCGATTGAGGCTTCCGCCCGCCCTGGTTGGGGTCCGTGGGGAATTCCCGCAGGGTGTAATGTTAATGACCCTGCCTCGATGCCGCTACGACTTACAAATTTGTCATTGGTATAGTAGATGACCTCGTCGCTCATGACATTCGAGTGATT